>Ga0194125_10000217_pt1 | contig 91934 bp, 85 predicted proteins | sample TA2KigC250mmetaG_FD_148626 | JGI IMG/M metagenome (GOLD analysis project Ga0194125, IMG submission 148626) | Freshwater microbial communities from Lake Tanganyika, Tanzania - TA2015034 Kigoma Deep Cast 250m | ecosystem: Environmental > Aquatic > Freshwater > Lake | place: Tanzania: Lake...
AGTCCACGCCGTCCCGGGCGTGCTCCTCGATGACGTCGAAGAGGTCGGCGGCGGTCATCTCCACCATCGAACCCCGCCTGTCCAGGGCCTGGATGCCGGCCTGATAGATGGGCACTGTGCCGATGGGGAGGGTGCAGTCGGCCAGGATGGCCCGGCGGATGGCGGCAATGTCCCCGCCGGTGCTGAGGTCCATCACGGCGTCGGCCTTGTACTCCAGGCTGACCCGGACCTTGGCCAGCTCGGTGTCCAGGGTGCCGTAGTCGGCGGATGTGCCCACGTTGGCGTTGACCTTGGTGGACAGTCCCTTGCCGATGCCGCAGGGGATGAGTCCGGCATGGCCGGGGTTGGCCGGCACGACGATGGTCCCTTCGGCCAGGCCCTGCCGGATGGCCTCCGGGGGCAGGCCCTCGCGCTCCGCCACAGCCAGCATCTGCGCTGACATGGTGCCCTGCCGGGCCATTTCGAGTTGGGTCATCCGACTTCCCCTGAAAACACCAAAGCCAGGAGCCGGGGCTGACGGTTCCTGGCCTTCTGTTGAACCGCTTCCCTACGCTCGCATTACCGAGTTCAGGTTCAAAGGGTTGCCCTTTCGGGGAAGGGCTCTCAGCCTCTGAGCTCCCCTGCGGTTTGCTGGCTGCGCTTCCTTCCTCCAGTGTAGCACCGCAGGGCGGCGGGGACAACCTGCCGGCGGCGCTGCAGGACAAGGCGGCAAGGGCGCCGTGTGCGGGGCACCGGGCAACGAGACAATAACTAGGGTTGCTGATATAATAGACATTTCATTATGTCAAAAGGATCGCACAGCGCTGCCGGCGGCGGCTGAGGATGGCCAGAAAGAAGATCGCCTACCTGGGACCGCCCGGCACCTTCACCGAAGAAGCCACCATCAAGTACGATGAGAAGGCGCAGCTTCTGCCATTCATGAGCATCTCCGCCGTGGTGTCCGCCGTCGAGACGGGCATCGCCGAAGAGGGCGTGGTGCCCATCGAGAACAGCCTGGAAGGCTCGGTGACGGAGACCCTGGACCTGCTGATTCATGACTCGGGGCTGCTCATCCGCCGGGAGCTGGTGCTGCCCATCGAGCATCACCTGCTCACCAAGCCGGATGTGGAAGCGCCCCAGGTGAACATCATCTTCTCCCATCCCCAGGCGCTGGGCCAGTGCCGCCGCTTCCTGGAGAGATGCTTCCCCAAGGCGCAGGCCGTGGCGGCGTTGAGCACCGCCGCGGCGGTGGAGCAGATGATGTCCTCGGCCACACCGGCGGCCGCCATCGGCACCCAGAGGGCGGCCACGCTTCACGGGGCGAGGATACTGGCCAGGGACATTCAGGACCGCTCGCCCAACGTGACACGGTTCGCCGTCCTGGCCGCCCAGGACCACCCGCCGACCAACCGCGACAAGACATCGGTCTGTTTCTCGTTCAATGACGATCACCCCGGGTTGCTCTGCGCCGTGCTGGAGGAGTTCGCCCGGCAGAGCATCAATCTGGCCAAGATAGAGTCGCGTCCCTCCAAGGAGGGGCTGGGAAGATACGTCTTTCTGGTGGATCTGGAGGGGCACCGCGAGGAGCGGATGGTCGGTCAGGTGCTGGACAGAGCGCGGGGCAAGACCTCCATGTTCAAGATACTGGGGTCGTATCCCCGACACGAGGAGAGAGCCTGATGCAGACGATGGAAAGAGCGGAGCGAGTGGAGGACAAGTCCGATTTCGACCTGGACTGGGACGACCGGCACGTGGTCCCGCCAGTGGTCTATCCCGACCTGGCCTTCCTGTTCAGTCAACTGGAGGAGATCACCATCAGGACGGTGGACGCCCGGGACGGCGAGGAGATCCTGGACGTGGGCTGCGGCCGGGCCACCGACGCCATGCAGCTGGCCGAGAGAAGCGGGAAGTGCTTCGGCATCGAGCCGTCGCAGAACATGATCATGCACGCCCTGGGCCAGATCAACCAGAACGGCACCCACGTGGTCCTGCTCCGGGGCATCGGCGAGCACCTGCCCATACGGGACGACTCCTTCGACAAGGTGGTCTGCAAGGGGGCCCTGGACCACTTCGCCTCTCCTGCAAGGGCCGTGGAGGAGATGGCCCGGGTGATCAAGCCGGAGGGGAAGGTGATCATCACCGTGGCCAATCTGGAGAGCTTCAGCTGCCGCCTGGGCAGAGCCATATTCATCCGCATCCGGAGGCTGCTCCGCCGCGAGGAGTCCATCTACGAGAAGATGTGGGAGACCCCCTTCGACCACACCTACCGCTTTGACTACGAGTCGCTGCGGCGACTGGTGGAGCCCCACCTGGAGGTGGAGGAATGCCACGGCGTCTCCCTGATGTTCGGCTTCCCCTGGTGGGGCATGGTGCTGAACAAGATGCCCCGGCCGCTGTCGTCGGTCATCCTGAAGGGACTGGACAAGCTGGCCCGGCGGCTGCCCTCGCTGAGCGACGCCATCGTCATCACCTGCCGCTCCAAGTCCTGAGGCGGTCCCGGACAGCGGCCGCCCCGCGGGGCTACTCCTTGACCAGGATGATGGTGACGATGCCGTGTTTGCCGGTCAGGGCGTGGATCTCCCCGATCTCCCCGGCGTGAGCCGCGATGAGGCCGTCCACGGCGGTGGTCACCTCCGGCCAGTCATCGAAGGCGTAGTCGTGGAGGCCCACGGCGCCGCCCGGCACCAGGCGGGTCCAGATGAGGCGGAAGTCGTTCTCCACATATGATTGCTGATGGCAGCCGTCCACGAACCCGAAGCAGAAGCGCTGTCCCCGGCGGAAGGCCACCTGCCGGGAGTCCTGCTGGAGGGTGACCACGTTGTCCAGTCCCCGGGTGGCCTCCCGGTAGGCCTCCAGCATGGACCGGCCGTTGAGGAAGGCCTGGTAGACGTCGCCGGCCCTGACTCCTCCTTTGCCCCGGGTGTCGTCCAGCCGGGGGTCGAAGGTGTCCACGGCATAGACCTTCTTCCCGTACGGCCGGACGTAGGCGGCCAGCTTGGCCGTGCCCCCGCCCATGTAGGCCCCTATCTCAACGATGTCCCCCTTCAGGGCGCAGAGCCGCTTCTCTTCCATGAAGCGGATGAGGTCCTCATAGCCGACGAACTCCTCAACGGGCATGGGCCGCCTCCACCTTGGCATAGGCCATGGCGGCCATGATCACCCCGGCCGAGGTCCAGGTGTTCTTCTCCTCGGGCCAGACGATCATCTCCGGCAGCTTGATGCCGGTCTGGAATCCGCCGCTGCCGTCCTTCATCCGGAGCATCCACTCGAGGAGCAGCCGGGCCCGGTCGAGCTGGCCCATGCGGCAGAGGGTCATGATCAGCTCGGTGGTCTCGGCCACGGTGACCCAGGGGGCGCTGCTGACGCAGCGGCAGCCCCACATTTCGACGACGTAGGTGTCCCACTGGTCCAGGATGAGCCTCCGCGCCGCCTCGCCCTCGACCACCCCGGTGAGCACGGGGTAGTACCAGTTGGTGGCGAAGCCCTGCTTGTTCTCGCCGTACTTGTCGAACAGCTCGGGGTGCTCCCTGAGGGCCCGGAGCAGCCTGTGGCCGGCCTCCCGCCAGGGCCGGCCGTCCTCCTGCAGGGTCTCTGCGATCTTCACCGCGCTCTGCAGGCTCTGCCAGATGCAGCAGGACGAGCCCAGGATGGCCCCCGGCCAGGCTTTTCCCGCAGGGTCGCAGACGCAGTAGACTTCGCCGGTGGGCTGCTGCAGGCTGAGGGCGAAGCCGACGCCCTTCTCCACCGCGGGCCAGAGGCGGCGGAGGAAGTCCCGGTCGCCGGTCAGTCCATAGTGGTACCAGGCCCCTTTGGCGATGTAGGAGCTGTAGTTGGGGTCCCGGGTGCGGTCCTCAGGATCTTCATCGAGGTAGGTGGAATACCAGCTGCCGTCGGCGTTCTGCTTCTCCACCAGCCACTGGTAAGCACGGACCGCCTGGTCGAACCGGCCGGTGAGGTCCAGGGCGATGGCGCACTCGACGTGGTCCCAGGGGTCGGTGACGCCGTCCTCATACCAGGGAATGGCCCCCGAGGGAAGCTGGTGCCGGCTGATGTATTCGGCCTGCTCTTCAATCAGGCCCGGGCCGTGCTCCATCCTCTCCCTTCCGGGCGTAGATGACGATGCTCTTGGGGAAGACGTGGTTGAACAGGTCGTCCAGCAGGCGGACGGGCCGGGTCCGGGTCTTCAGGTCCCAGACCAGGAAACGGTGGTACAGGGAGGGGATGAGGGCCTTGTCGTTCTTGATACCGAAGATGCAGCGGAGCAGCCAGTAGGGGGAGTGCAGGGCGTGCTTGCGGCGGATGTCGTAGATGTGGAGGTTGCTGCCGCTGACCAGTTCCCTGATCTCCGCCGCATGGTACTTCCGGACGTGCCCGCCCGAGGTGTTGCAGTAGTCCCTGGAGATCCGCCAGTAGACCGCCTCCGTCTGGTAGGTGGGCACGCTGACGGCCAGCAGTCCGCCGGGCTTGAGCACCCGGACCAACTCGGCCATGCTCTGCCGGTCATCGCGGACGTGCTCCAGGACCTCCGAGCAGAGCACCCTGTCGAACGAGGCGTCCTTCAGGGGCAGATTCATGGCGTCGCCCCGCACCGCCAGCCAGGTGCCGTTGCGCTTCTTCTCTTCCTGGACCGACTGGAGGACGTAGCGCGTCTTCTTCAGGTCCTCCCCGCCCAGGTCCAGGGCGCAGACCCGGCAGTCGAGCAGGCTGTAGATGCCCCAGCTGTGCCTCCCACCGCCGCAGCCCACGTCCAGAACGCGCTGGCCCTCGCCGATCTGGAGCAGGGCGTGCTCAATGGTGAACATCGGCCCGCGCTTCCTCGTACACCGCCACGGTCTTCCGGGCCGCTTCCCGCCAGGTGAAGAGGGACTCCACCCGCTTCCGGGCGGCCTGGCCCATCCTCTGCCTCAGCAGGTCATCGGCCATCAGCCGCCGGATGGCCCCGGCCAGGGCTTCGGGGTCGCCGGGGGGGACCAGCAGGCCCGCCTCGCCGTCCGGGCCGACCACCTCGGGCAGGGCGCCCGCCGTTGTGGAGATGACCGGCACGCCGCAGGACATGGCCTCGGCGGCCGGGAAGCCGAATCCCTCGTAGAGCGAGGGGACCACGGCCACCTGGGAGGCGGAGTAGCGCCTGACCAGGTCCTCGGGGCTGATCCGGCCGGTGAAGGTGACCACGTCCTGCAGTCCGTAGTCACGGACCAGGCCCGGGGAGTACTTGCCGTCCGGCGGCCCGCCAACCACGGTCAGCTTCAGCTGCCTCTCGTCCTTGAGGAGCCGGATGGCCCCCAGGAGGTGGGCCAGTCCCTTCAGCGGGCTGTGCCCGCCGACCACGATGAGGCTGTCGGGCTCCCGAGCCACCGACCGGTCCCGGTTGAACAGGTCGATGTCCACCCCGTTGTGGACCACCCGGAACTTGTCCCGGGGTATCTTGAACAGCCGGGAGGTGTCGTCGGCCGAGTTGTAGGACACGGTGACGATCTTGTCCATCCGCCGGGCCACGAAGCGCTGCATGGGCAGGAAGGAGTACCAGCGGATCATCTTCGACTTCTGCCACCAGCCCCTGGCATTCTTGACATCGATATCGCGGTCCACAGAGACGGGGTGGTGGATGGTGGATACCATGGGGATCTTGAAGCCCTTCATGAGCAGCAGGCCGTAGCCCAGGCACTGGTTGTCGTGGATGACGTCGAACCGCTCCCGGCGGCGGATGCTGCGCAGTCTGTTGCAGGCCCGGATGCTGAAGGTGAAGGGCTCCGGGAAGACGCCCGCCAGCGTGGAGACCACCTCGAAGAAGTTGAGCGGGGTGACCATGCGCAGGGGCCGCTCGGGGAGGCGGCCCAGGCGGGCGTAGAGGTCGAGGCTCTCCAGCTTGTGAACCCTGACCGCCTCGATGACGTTGGGGTGGGGCGGGCCGGAGAGGAGGACCACCTCATGGCCCAGGCCGTGCAGGGCCCTGGTGAGGTGATGGATGTAGATGCCCTGGCCGCCACCAAAGGGGTGCCCCCGGTAGGACAGGAGGCAGATCTTCATCGAAGCTGGAACACCCCGGCCAAGTCAGACCCCTACCATCAGAGGAGGAGGGCCGGCCCATTCACCAAACCGGCGGACGGCTCCGCTCTCCCCCTGCTCTCATCCTCGCCGGCAGCCGGCGAAAGACCCAGTATAGCACAGGGCCTGAGGCACGGCCAAAAGACCGCCCCTCACGGGGCAGCGGCCCGGCGCGAGGCGGACCGATAGCGCCAGGGGCATTCAGATGCTATAATCGCTGTGGTCTGTTCTTGCGTCACTGTGATTGTGATATAGTTGAGGCGTACGCAGCACATATGAGATGGCCTATTGCTTAGGCGTAGATATCGGCTCTGTCAATGCCAAACTGGCCCTGGTGGACTCCGGCAGCGACAGAGTGGCCCTCCTCGATAGCGAAAAGATCACCTCCAGTGCCAGAGCCGCCGTCGCCGCGCTGATCAGCCGGCTGGCGGAGCAGCACCGCCTGGAGGAGATCCAGTCCGCGGCGCTGTCCGGCTCCACGGTGGCCGCCGTGCCCCCGGAGCAGGGCTGGAGCGAGTACAGCAGCTCGCTGGCCATCGCCTCGGGCATTCTCCACTACCACCCCGATGCCAGGACCATCGTTCAGATCGGGGGGCAAAGCTCCTTCGTCATGGAGCTGGAGGACGGACTGAAGAAGCCCTGGCGGGTGTCCTCCAATCCCCTGTGTGCCGCCGGGACGGGCATGTTCCTGGAGCAGCAGGCCTACCGGCTGGGGATCACCATGGAGGACTTCGCCCGAATGGCGCTGGAGTTCCAGGGCACCGCGCCCAGAATCGCCGCCCGGTGCAGCGTCTTCGCCAAGACCGACCTGATCCACCTGCAGCAGAAGGGGGTCCCGGTGGGGGCCATGCTCTACGCCCTCTGCGGCAGCATCGCCAGGATGGTGGCCGCCCTGCAGAGGGGAGCCTTCCAGGAACCGATCTACTGCGTCGGCGGGGTGGCCGCCAACGCGGCCATCGTCAAAGCCCTGAACGAGGTCCTTTCCTCCCGGAACGGACACCCGGTGAACGTCATCGTCCCGGAGAACCACGCCTATATCGAGTCCCTGGGGGCGGCCTTCCTGGCCAGGGAGTCGGGCCGGCCCTCCCGGGTGGCCCAGTTCAGCCAGGCGGAGGAGGGCCAGCGCTACTTCGAGATGCCCCGGCTGGACAGGCCGGGTAAGCTGGCACAGAGCTGGACTGGCCCGTCCATCGACGGTCCGGTGACCGGCTATCTGGGCGTGGACGTGGGCTCCACCAGCACCAAGGCCGTGGTCATGGACGAGTCCGGGAAGCAGATCCTGGCCAAGAGCTACCTGATGACCGCGGGCCGACCCATCGACGCGGTGAAGGAGGTCTTCCGGAACCTGCTGCGGAGCGGCAGCGAGAAGGTGACCATCGCCGGAGTGGGGGTCACCGGATCGGGACGCTACCTGGTGGGCAGCTTCATCGGGGCGGACCTGATCAAGAACGAGATCACCGCCCAGACCCGGGCCGGGGCGGAGCTGGACCCGGAGGCGGATATCATTGAGATCGGCGGGCAGGACTCCAAGCTGGTCATCAAACGGAACGGCATCGTGGTGGACTACCAGATGAACAAGGCCTGCGCCGCGGGCACGGGGAGCTTCATAGACGAGCTGGCGGAGCAGCTCGGCGTCCGGGTCCAGAACGGCGAGTTCGCCGATCTGGCCTTCCAGGCCCCGCATACCATCGACCTGGGCACCAGATGCGCCGCCTTCATGGGACAGGCGGTGGCCTCGGCCCAGCAGGGCGGGGTCCCCCTGGAAGTGATCACGGCCAGCCTGGCCAACTCCATCGCCGGCAACTACATCTCCAAGGTGGTGGAGACCAGGAAGCTGGGGGGCAAGGTCATCCTCACCGGGGCGGTGTTCTACAACGAGGCGGTGGTCTCCGCCTTCCAGCAGGCTCTCCCCGGGAAGGCCATCATCGTCCCGGAACACAAGGAGATCAGCGGAGCCATCGGCGCCGCCCTGCTGGCCAGGGAGACCATGGATGGCCGGGGCAACGGATCGAGGTTCAAGGGATTCCAGAAGGTGGTGGACAGCGACCACAACCTGACCACCTTCGTGTGCAAGAGCTGCGACAACAACTGCACCATCAGCCGGCTGGACATCCCCGGCGAGAAGGCCACCTTCTACGGCAGCCGCTGCGATCTGTACGACAGCACCATCGGCAGAGAGAAGGTGGAGACGGCCTTCGACGAGCGCGAGAGGCTGCTCTTCAAGGAGTACCGCGAGGCGGAAGGGAAGCCCACGGTGGGCATCCCCAGAGCCCTGGCCGTCTACGACTACGCCCCGCTGCTGGTGGGCTTCCTCAACGACCTGGGGGCCAGGGCCGTCCTCTCCAGCAAGACCACCAAGCAGATCATCGAGGAGGCCGTGGAGCTGGGCTACACCGACAGCTGCTTCCCCCTGAAGCTGCTCCACGGTCACGCGGCCAGCCTGAGCCAGGTGGACCACATTCTCTACCCCTGCGCGCTGCGCCTGGGACTGAAGGAGGGTGACGAGAACCAGAAGTACTCCTGTCCCCTGGTCCAGGCATCGCCCTACATCGTCCGCCATGTGCTGGACCTGGAAGGGAAGATACTCATCCCGGCCATGGACCTTAGCCGGGGGGACAGCGACCTGATCAGCAACCTGGCGGAGGCCGCCGCCCGGATGGGCTTCTCCCGGAAGAAGGGGAGGGCCGCGGCCATGGCCGGCATCGAGGCCCAGCGCCGGTTCGAGGCGGCCCTGGTGGAGCAGGGCAGGGAGCTGCTGGAGCGGATCCACCAGAGCGGGCAGCTGGGGGTGGTCATCCTCTCCCGCTCCTATATGTTTCAGGATGCCGGGGCCAATCTGGGCATCGCCGAGAAGCTGGCACAGCTGGGCGTGGTGCCCGTGCCCCTGGACTTCCTGCCGCTGAGCACGGTGAACGTGAGGGACTACTCGGACCGGCCCTACTGGCTGAGCGAGAGCAAGCACATCGCCGGCGCCGCCCTGACGGTGCGGGACCCCCAGCTGTACGGACTGGTGCTGACCAACTTCGGCTGCGGACCGAACTCCTTTGTGCTCAATATTGTCCAGGACGTCATGGGCAGCAAGCCCCTGGGCCAACTGGAGATCGACGAGCACGCCGCCGAGGCGGGGATCGTCACCCGGCTGGAGGCCTTCGTCGACACCATCACCCAGCATGCCCGCTGCTCCAGGTCGTTCAGCCTGACAGCGGACACCACGGATATCCGGCGCACCGCGCCGACCAGCGTCAATCCGAACAAGGTGGTCCTCATCCCCAGAATGGCGGCCCACGCCGATGTGCTGGGCGCCGCCATGCAGGCCTTCGGGGTCAGGGCGGTGGTCCTGCCCGAGCCGGACGAGCGGAACCTGCTGCACAGCAACCGGGTGACCTCGGGGAAGGAGTGTCTGCCCTACCGGGTGAGCCTGGGCGACTTCATGAGGTTCTTCCACGAGGCCGACAGCTACGACTTCAAGCCGGAGGACGTCGAAGGGTTCATGGCCAGCGCCTTCGGGCCCTGCCGCTTCGGGAAGTACGCCGTGGAACAGGCCAGGATACTGCGGGAGATCGGCTTCGACCTGAAGATCCGGACCACCGTGTCAAACAACGCCTACCGCGACCTGAACCTGGGCACGGACTTCGAGCGTTTGGCCTGGCGGGGCATCGTGGCCGTGGACTACCTGGAGAAGCTGCTCTGGAGGACCCGGCCCTATGAGAAGCCGGCGGGGGCCGCCGACGCCCTGTTCGCCGAATGCCTGGCCGGCGTTGCCGACCGGGTGCGACGGCGTGAGGAGATCGACAGCTACCTCCAGGAGGCCACGTCGCGATTCCGCTCCCTCATCGACCCGGACCAGCCCAGGCGGCCGGTGGTGGGCATCAACGGCGAGATCTACCTCCGGACCAACAGGTTCAGCAACCGGGACCTGGTCAGGGAGTGCGAGAAGGCAGGGCTGGAAGCCACGGTCTCCCCGATGAGCGAGTGGCTGAAGTACATCACGCACAGGAACATAGAGGACGGCGTCCGGGACCGGCAGGTGAAGAAGGTGGTCACCGGCTACCTGAGGAGGCTGCAACTGGAGCGCGACGAGCGTTCGGTGATCCTGAACTTCAACGGGCTGGTGGACACCGAGGAGCCATCGGTCAAGGAGATACTGTCCTACTCCAGCCAGCACCTCTCACCCAAGTGCGGCAGCGAAGCCGTGCTGAGCATCGGGGTGGGCATCGAGTGGCTGGAGAGTCCCCATATCGCCGGGGTGATATCGGTCATGCCCCACGGCTGCATGCCCGGGGGCATCGTGGCGGCCATGTCGGAGAAGTTCAGCCGGATCCACGGTAAGCCGTGGATCAACCTGACCTACGACGGCTTCCTGGAGACGAACAACCTGTCCAAGCTGAGCAACTTCGCGGAGATCATCAGGTTCTGCAGCAAGCAGTCCACCGCCGTCCCCCACCCCTAGTCCCCGCTCCCCCCTGCCGCAGCCGGCCAGTATGGTGCTTGGCAGATATCGCCGTGTGTCGTAGTGCCACACCACACCACCCCGGCCCTGGATCCCGCATCAAGTGCGGGATGACATCGGTGTCGGGGCTGGGACCCGACACCCACCCAACAGACGAGAGTCAGGCTAGCGAAGTGTCGGAGACACTACACTAGTGCGAAGACAGGCTCAGTATCCCGGCGATGCTCTTGGCATCGCGGATCCTGCCCGAGGCCACCAGCGCCCGGACCTCCTTTGAGGGGACGCGGACAACCTCGATCTCCTCGGTGTCCTCGGCCACCAGGGGACTGGGCGCCAGATCGGTGGCCAGGTAGAGGTGGAGGTACTCCGTGCAGTAGCCGGGCGAGGAGTAGAATCCGCCCAGCCTGACGATGCGGCCGGGCAGGTAGCCAGTCTCCTCCTGCAACTCGCGGCGCACCGCCTGCTCAGGAGTCTCGCCGGGGTCGATGCCGCCCGCCGGGATCTCCAGCAGATCGCTGCCCACGGCGTGGCGGAACTGGCGAACCAGCAGCATGTTGTCCTGGCCGTCGATGGCCAGGATGGCCACGCAGTCGCTGTGCTCCACCACCTCCCGGGTGGTCTCTTTGCCGCTGGATTTGCGGATGGTGTCAACACGGAGGCAGATGGCCCGGCCTTCGTACAACCGCTGACTGCCGACCAACTCCCCCGGGCCTTTGTCCAATACCCTACCTCTCCCGACGATCAGACGTCACAGGTCATAGCCACTTCATCGCAGTCGGGGAACTTGGGGCAGCGATAGCACTCGGACCAGACCTTCCGGGGCAGTTCCATCTTGTCCACCTGGCGGAAACCCTGCTTCTCGAAGAAGGCCGCCTTGTAGGTGAGGCAGAACACCCTGGGGATGCCCAGGGTGGTGGCTTCTCGGAGACAGGCGGCCACCAGCTCCGCCCCCAGCCGCTGACCCTGGCGGTCCTCGCTGACGGCCACGCCCCGGACCTCGGCCAGGTCGGACCAGTAGACGTGCAGGGCGGCGCAGGCCAGCACGGTCTCCCCTTCCCGGATGACGAAGAAGTCCCTGATGTTCTCGTATATCTCGCTGAGCGCCCGGGGCAGCATCACCCCCGTCTGGGCAAAGTGATTGGCCAGCTTGTGTATCTGCGGAGCGTCAGCGATGCGAGCCTTCTCTACCTTCAATTCTTCACCTTCATTGACCCGATGATCTGCAGCGGGACAGGGACCGGCCCTCCCCCTGCCGCGATCCCGGCCGTCAGTCCCTCAGTTTCAGCCGCCTCTCCAGCGCGCTATAGAAGAAGCCCGGCGGATTCAGCCTTACGAAACAGGCCGCATGGGGGGACCGCTTGACCACCACCCTGTCCCCGTCCCGCAGAGGCATGCTGACCTGGCCGTCGAGACTGATCATGGCTTCGTGATCTGTGCGGACCCCCAACTCCACCACGACGGTGGAGGGCAGCACCAGCGGGTAGTTCAGGGTGAGATGGGCCGAGATGGGCTGGAGAAGGATATCCTGGGACTGGGGAAAGATGATCGGGCCGCCGGCAGCCAGCGAGTAGCCGGTGCTCCCCGTGGCCGTGGCCACGATGACCCCGTCCGTCTTGTACTCCGTCAGCAGCACACCATCGATGCTGGTCCGGACATAGACCACCCGGGACACGGCGCCCCGGCCCACGACCACATCGTTGAGGGCACAGTCCGGCATCACCGATCCCCCGGTGCGACCGCCCCCACCCTTGCTCTGGAGATCGACCCGGAGCATCATCCGGGAGTCGATCCAGCCTTCCCCATTCAGCACGGAGGGCAGTTTCTGCGTGACGTCATCCGCGGAGAGCTCGGTCATGAAGCCCAGATGGCCCAGATTGACCCCCAGTATGGGTATCCCGGCTTCACAGACGGCCCGCGACACCCGGAGGATGGTGCCGTCGCCGCCGACGCTGAGAACCAGGTCGGTGCCCGGGCACTGGGCCCTGATGGACGGCTCGTCCCACGCGGAGCAGGTCCAGGCGGCACAGTCCAGCGTCGGCCACACCGGGTTCAGCCGCTCCATCAGGGCTCTGGCCGCCGGGATCCGAGGGTGGTAGACGACGCCGATTCTCTTCATTGAGCCATCGTTCCCGCTGCCGTCCGCCTTCTAAGGCCAACGGGCAAGGGCTGGCACGGTGGAAATGCCAATTGCCTAATCTATCACTTTCCGGTGGCCCAGTAAACCTGAAGCGGGAGACACGGCGAAGGACCGTCTCCGGCAGCGGTCCGAATTGACGATGGACTCGTGAGGCCCATATACTGGCTACGTGGATGGCACTCAGGGAACGCCGGACGCCCCTCACAACCCCTGGGTGAACCGCCGTTTGAAACCCCAATGACTGCTGCGGAGGTCTTTTCGTGGGAACATTGGACGCCAAGGTTGCGCTGGTAACAGGGGGAAGTTCGGGCATTGGTCGCGCCGCCGCATTGGCCTTCGCCAGGGAGGGAGCCAGGGTGGTGGTGTCTGACATAGTGGAGGAGGGAGGCAGGGAAACCCTGGACATGATCCGGAAGGCCGGTGGTGAGGCGATCTTCGTCAAGGTGGATGTGATCCGGGCCGAAGAAGTGGAAGCCATGGTCAAGAGGACCGTCGAGACCTACGGACGGCTGGACTGCGCCTTCAACAACGCCGGAGTCGGCGGCGAGATCGCCACCATCGAGAACAGCAGGGAAGAGGTCTGGGACAGGGTCCTGGCCATCAATCTGAAGAGCGTCTGGCTGTGCATGAAATACGAAGTCCCGCAGATGCTCAGCCAGGGGGGCGGGGCCATCGTCAACACGGCCTCCGTGGCCGGACTGATCGGCTTTCCGGCCCAGGCGGCCTATGTGGCCAGCAAGCACGGGGTCATCGGCCTGACCAAGTCGGCAGCCCTGGACCACGCCAGATCGGGGATACGGGTCAACGCCATCTGCCCCGGGGTGATCCGCACCCCCATGATCGGCAGACGGCTGGATGCCAAGCCCAACCGCGAGGCGGCCTACATCGCCATGGAGCCGGTGGGGCGACTGGGTGAGCCGCAGGAGATCGCCGAGGCGGTGGTGTGGCTCTGCTCCGATGCCGCTTCGTTCGTCACCGGCCACTCCATGGCCGTGGACGGCGGCCTGGTGGCCCGGTAGCGGCTGAAGTCGGGGTGACCTGGCAAACTAATGAACCCTCCGGGCGGAGTTCACTGCAGAAAGGGGGGTGCCTTTCTTCGGTGTCTAGTACTGGTACTCATAGTCCTGGCAGTCGTCGCAGGGTCCGCAGATCAGCCGCAGCAGCGCACGGCCCAGGGTGCCGATGGCGATGATAGGGTAGAGCATCACTGCCAGGGGCCCTGCTTCTCTCATCTCGCTTGCCATTTGACTCACCTCCTTCCTCTCTCCATCCTCAAGCCTTAGCTGTAGGCCCAGAAGTCGTTGTCGTTGGCTGTGCCAGCGTGGTAGACCCTGAGGGTGATGGCCACTACCCAGGAGGCCACCAGGCCGATGAAGCCCAGTTGGACGCTGTAGATATCGGTGCAGAGTCCCAGGGTGACTACCAGGATTCCCAGACCCATCAGGAAGACCACCAGGGCGTTGATCTCGTTTCTGTTTTCCATTTCATGCCTCCTTTTGTTGTCTGGCTTGATGGTAAGCCCTATGAGGGCTGAGGTGTTATCAAGCCCTTTACCAGGAAACTGTAAACCTGATTACACTCCAGCGACGGCAGGAGGCATGCTGAAGGCGTGACTGACACCTGTGTCTGGGTGCGAGCCTGACATCGTGGCTGACATCGCAGCCTAGTTGACAGACCCCTGTCTGTGATATCATCCCAGTCGAGGGTATCTCATCCACTTCCGGTCAGGAGGTGACCCCATGAAGTGCCCCAGGTGTCAAGCTGACAACCCCGCAGAGGCCTTGTTCTGCATCAAGTGCGGAGTGAAGCTCGAGATCCCGTGCCCAGCGTGCGGCAAGGGAAGTCCACCCGGGAGCAGCTTCTGTATGAAGTGTGGCCATCCTCTGGCAGAAGCCAAGACAACTGTCCCCGTTGACTACGCCAGACCTCAGTCCTACACCCCCAAGTTCCTGGCGGACAAGATACTCAAAGACCGCAGCTCTCTGGAGGGAGAGCGGAAGCTGGTCACGGTGCTCTTTGCCGATGTGGCCAACTACACCGGCATGTCAGGCAAACTGGACTCAGAGGAATGCCACCAGATCATGGACGGCTGCTTCCAGATCCTCATGGACGAGATACACAGATATGAAGGCACCATCAACCAGTTCACTGGTGACGGGGTGATGGCCCTCTTCGGTGCCCCGGTATCCCATGAAGACCATGCCCGGAGGGCCTGCCATGCCGCATTGGCCATCCAGAAGGCCCTGGAAGGCTACGGCCAGAAGGTGAAGAAGGACTGCGCCGTGGACTTCAGGATGAGGATAGGCCTCAACTCCGGCCCGGTGATAGTGGGCTCCATCGGCAATGACCTGAGGATGGACTACACCGCCGTGGGCGACACCACCAATTTAGCCTCAAGGCTCCAGGGACTGGCCGAGCCGGGACGGGTCCTGGTCTCATCGGATGTCCACAAGATGGCCCGGGACTTCTTCAACTTCGGGCACCGGGGCAGGCTCAAGGTCAAAGGCAAGGAAGAGACAGTAGAGGCCTACGAGCTCCTGGAGCCCACCGAAGTGGCCAGCCGGATAGAGGCCTCCGTCCTCCGGGGACTGACCAAGTTCGTCGGCCGGGAGAAGGAGATGGCCACCCTGAGGGAGGCCTGGGACAAGGCCAAGACAGGCTCCGGCCAGGTGGTCGGCATCCTGGGTGAAGCCGGGGTGGGCAAGTCCCGATTGCTCCTGGAACTGAGGCGCTCCCTTCAATCAGACAACCACACTTACCTCGAAGGCCACTGCCTCCACTATGGCAGCGCCATGCCCTACCTCCCCCTCCTGGATGTACTCAGGTCCTACTTCGGCCTCAAAGAAGGGGAGAGGGAGTTCCTGGTCCGGAAGAGGCTGGAGGAGAAGACCTCATCCGTAGACCCCAAGCTCAAGGCCATCCTGCCACCATTGCAGGAGCTGCTCTCCCTCAAGGTAGAGGATGAGGCCTACCTCAAGCTCGAGCCCCAGAAGAAGAGGGAGAAGATCTTCGAGGCCATGAGGGACCTCCTGGTGGTGGAGAGCCAGAGGAAGCCCCTCCTCCTGGCCATAGATGACTTCCAGTGGACCGACCGCACCTCGGAGGAGTTCCTCTCCTACTTCATCGGCCACCTCCCCAATACCCCTATCCTCCTCCTTCTCCTCTACAGGCCGGAGTACACCCACCAGTGGGGCAGCCGGTCCTGCTACTCCCAGATCAGGGTGGATGAGCTGCCGGCCAGGTCCAGCGCCGACCTGGTCCGGGCCATGCTGGAGGAGGGAGAGGTGGCCCCGGAGCTGAGGGAGCTCATCCTCAACAGGGCAGCCGGCAACCCATTGTTCATGGAGGAGTTCACCCACACCCTCTTGGAGAACGGCTCCATCAAGAAGAAGGACAGCCAGTATGTCCTCAGCCGCAAACCCTCAGAGATCCATGTCCCGGATACCATCCAGGGGATCATCGCCGCCCGGATGGACAGACTGGATGAGAACCTCAAAAGGATCATGCAGGTGGCCTCGGTCATCGGCCGGGACTTCGCCTACCGCATCCTGCAGACCATCACCGGGATGCAGGAGGAGCTCAAGGGCCACCTGGTCAACCTCCAGGGCTTGGAGTTCATCTACGAGAAGAGCCTCTATCCGGAGCTGGAGTATGTCTTCAAGCATGCCCTGACCCAGGAGGTGGCCTACAACAGCCTGCTGCTCAAGAGACGCAAGCAGATCCACGAAAGGATAGGTAAGGCCATCGAGGAGCTCTACCCCGACAGGCTGGAGGAGTTCTGCGAGGCCCTGGCCCACCACTATTCCACCGCCGAGGACTGGGAGAAGGCCTTCCACTATCTGAAGCTCTCCGCTGAGAAGGCCCATCGTGGCTACGCCACCCGGGAGGCGTTCAACTACTACTGCCAGGCCTTGAATACCATGAGACAGCTGCCTGATGCCGAGGAGAGCCGGCGAGTCAGGGTGGAAACCACAATCTTGGCATATACCGTCATGGTGGCCCTCAACTTCCCGGAGGGCTCACTCGCCGTCGCCCAGGAGGCATTGAGAAGTGCTGAGAAACTGGATGACCAAGCCGCCACCGTGCGATTGTCTGCACAGATCGGCGTAATCCACCTATATGCGGGCAGGCACCCCGAAGCCCTGGAGTACAGCCGCAAGGCCTACGAACTGGCGGAGAAGATGGGCGATGAGGCCACGGTGTCCCGGGCTGCGAGCGCACTCTCGGCACTCTATCTCGCGTGCGGGGAGGCCGCCCCAGCGGCTGGTGTGACTGCCAGAGCCCTGAAACTGATGGACAAGGCTTCGACAGCCACGGGAGGTTCCGTTCCCGAGATGGATCGGTACGTCACTCTTCTCCATACCCTCGGATGGGCCAAGGCTCTGATGGGTGACTTCAGCGAAGGGGAGAGGCTCTGCCAGGAAGCCATACGCCGGGCTTCGGAGATCAGCAGCCGGTACAGCCTGGCAGCCACATACATGATCGCCGCCGTTGTGGCAACATACAGAGGCAAACCAGAGATGGTCCTGCAGCACGCTCGGGAGGCCAGGCGGCTTTGTGAAGAAGCCCAGGTGCCAGTCTTCGGCGGGACGTGCTTGATGCTCGAGGGTTGGGGGCACTACTACGAGGGAGACCTGGCTTCTGCCGGCCAATGCGCACGGGAGTCGATCTCTCCGGCACTAGACCGCAGCCTGGATATGAACCTTTCACCCGCTCACATATTGTCTGGCGTTGTCTGTGCAGAGAGGGGTGAGCTGGCGCAGGCACGACATTCCCTGGAGGAAGCCATGAGACTGGCCTCCAATCAGAACCAGAGGCACATGGTGGGCCATGCCAGGATGTATCTGGGGTGGGTGCTTGCCCTGGAGGATCCAACGCAGATCGCCGCGGCCGAACACACCATCCTGGAGGGGCTGAAGATAGAGGAGGACCTGCAGATCAAGCCTCTTCAGGCGCTGGGGCACCTCCTGCTGGGAGAGATCTATGCTATTGCCGGCCAGAAGGAGAAGGCGCTGGCCAGTCTGAGGAGAGCCCATCAGATGTGCCAGGAAATGGGCACGGACTACTACCTGACCAGGACGGAGAAGGCGCTGGAGCGGCTGCAAGCCTAAAACGGGCGCGTCACGGCACAACCACAGCAGGCTGAAGGCGGAAGACGACAGGGGCGACTAGGGGTTGGGCCGTCCCCTGAGCAGGCGGTCGATCTCGGCGAGCAGATCACGGACCGACGGCATTGCGGAGAAGGACTCGAAGCTGTGCCGGGCTTTGCGCCGCCAGTTGGGATGCTCCCCGTGGATGCCGGGGCGGTTCTGGGGCTCGGTCTCCAGCCAGAGGTCCTCCAGATTGACCAGGACCAGGCCCGCCGAAGTGGCCCCCAGGAACCGGAGGCAGGCGGCCATCACCGCCTGGACATCGTCCTCCTCCGCCTCGGCGAGCCAGCCCCCGCTGCGAAGGGAACGGAGCAGGGCGCGCTCTGCCTCCTGACGGGCCTGCCATTCATTCCGGGCGCCGGCATCGTCGAGCAGGTTCAGGGCCAGCCGATCCCTGATGTCCAGACCGCGCCAGAAGGCGGCGAAGGGGGGCATGTCATGGGTGTTCAGGCTGGCCACATCACCCGCCAGGGCGGGCGGCAGCGGCTGGCCGGGACCGGGGGACAACTGGTACTGGACTACGTACATGCCGCGGAGATTGTGGCGGGACATGATCTCATTGAGGATGGGCGGCACGGTGCCCAGGTTCTCCCCGACGATGCAGCACTTGTGTCTGTGCGTCTCCAGGCTGAGGATGGCGCACAGCTCGTCGGTGGCATAGCGGACGTAGACCCCCTCGGTGGCTTCGAAGCCCGTGGGAATCCAGAACAGCCGGTGCAGGCTCATGACGTGGTCGATCCTGAGGAATCCGGCGTACTTCAGGTGATGGCCGAGGTAGTCCCTGAAGTAGCGGTAGCCCTGTTCCCTGATCCGCTGGGGATGAAGGGGCGGGAAGGCCCAGTTCTGACCCCGGCTGTAGAGGGTGTCCGGCGGCGCTCCAGCTGAGACACCCATGACGAAGAGGTCGCGCTCGCGCCAGACGTCATAGCCGTCGGTCCTGACCCCCAGGGGCAGGTCGATGTAGAGTCCAGAGCCCTTCTCCCGCGCTCGTTCGGAAAGCTCCCGCAACTGACGGTCGGCCAGCCACTGGACGTAGGTGTGATAGCGCCGGGACTGCTCATCGTAGTCGCCGCCTTCCAGAACGCCGTCGCGGAGCGGCCCGGGCCACTGCCACCATGGGACGGCCTGGCGCTCACGGGCAGCCCGAAAAGCGGCATATTCGGCAACACGGGGGTTCGACTCCAGGAAACCACCGAAGTCCCCGGAGCGGTCCGCGGCCTCGGCGAAGAAGCACCGGGCCAGCTCCTCAAGGACCGGGCGCTTCAGGGCCATCTGGCGGCCGTGGTCGGCCAGGGGCAGAGCGCGGAGGGCCTCAAGCTCCTCCTGGAAGGCCGGCGAATCGAGCAGAGCCCAAGCCGGGGGGCAATCCTGAAGCCCGGGGGCCCGGGCCACATCAAGGTAGAGCTCATTCCAGAAGAGCCGGCTCACCGGCGCGTACGGGCTGGGGTCGGAGCGGCCGTCATGGAAGGCAGCCAAAAGGGGCAGGGTGGCCACCACGCCACCACCCAGGCCAGCCACCCAGGCCATGAGGGCCTCCAGATCGGAGAAGTCGCCGCTGCCCCAACTGCGCCGCGAATGAAGGGCATACAGGGGCAGGAAGACGCCCCAGGTCCTGGCCGCCGGACCGTCGTGAGAGGGATAGGCCCGCAGGGGGGCGCTGATGATCATGGACTCCAGGAGTCCTCCCGGGGTTTCCACGATCAGCCGGTGGTAGCCCCAGGGCAGCGAGGAGGGCAGGGAGAGCTTCCTGGCGGCGTAGGCCTGACCGCCCAGCTCCGCCGCCTCGGAGACGGGCAGTTCGGTGAGATCACAGGGCCAGCTCCGCTCACCGCCGTCTTCAAGCTGCAGATGGCAGAAGACAGCCGCCGGCGTGCGATCCGCGGGGAAGCGCAGCTCCACGGCGGCAGGGTGGCCATCCCAGGCCACCACCACGGGCTCCAGGCACCGCTTCCAGAGGGCCTGGCGGCGCTCATCCAGGGCGCGGGGGATATCGTCCGCCACCTCGACGTCCACCCCGAGGGCCTTGAGAACATGAAGGATGGCCTCCGGCGGGGATTCGACCTCGTGGCCGGCCATGTCGCGGTATGACGCAACCACGCCATACGCCCCGGCCAGCTGGCCGAGTCCTTTGAGTGGGTGAGGCAGGCCCATGCCCTACTCCGGCATCCTTCGTTCAGCTACTGCCTGGCAAAGACCACCCATAGCAGCAAGACGATGAGCAGGAGGAAGACGAAGGATTCCATGAGGAGGAAGAGGAGCAGCGTCCGAGGCGGCCTGCTGCGCACCCAAGCCACCAGCGACTTCCATCTTTGAGCCAACGCCTTCACCTCAGTCTCAAACCGCGTCTCCGGCTATTCTACCATCGGCCGGGACGGATATCACCCCGGCGAGCCAACTCGTATTTGCCTTCCGCAACCGCCAAGTGCTAGAATTTTTCCTCAGGAGAGGAGGTGCGCCACGGCCAGACTACCCGAAGAAGCCAAGAAGATCATCAGCTCAGTCCAACCAGCTTTCGTGGCCACAGCAAGCAAGAACGGTAAGCCAAACGCCTCCCCCAAGGGTTCCCTCCGAGTCCTCGATGACGAACATGTCGCATTTGCAGAGATAGCCTCGCCCAAGACCCTGGCCAATCTGAAGGAGAACCCCCAAGTGGCCATCATGGTCTTCGACCCGGCTACCTGGGGCGGCTGCAGAATCGAGGGCAAGGCGGAGATCCTCGACTCCGGCGACCTGCTGGAGTCCTTCAAGGCCCAGTTCGCCCCGCTGAAGATGAAGGTCCGCTACGCCATCAAGGTGGCCGTCGAAGAGGTGTCCATCATGCCTCCGATGAAGACGGCCCAAAAAGGATAGAGGCCCATGGATTTTCGATTCTCCGAACAGGAAGAGAAGCTCCGCCAAGAAGTGAGGGAGTTCTGTCAGAAGGAGCCGCCGGAGACCTTCCCCTGCGAGATTGAGGATGAAGGCTACGGCTTCGGCGGCTGGTCGCGGGCATTCACCACGCGGCTGGGCCAGAAGGGCTGGCTGTCCATCGCCTGGCCCAAGGAGTACGGGGGGATGGGCGGCACCACGATGGAACGCTTCGTGGCCGCCGAGGAACTGGCCTATCACAGAGCGCCGCAGTACGGCCATCTGTTCGGCGACGCCGTGGCCACCGGGGTGCTGCGCTACGGCACCGAGGACCAGAAGCAGGAGTTCCTGCCCAGGATGGCCAAGGCAGAGATACTGTTCTCCACCGGCCTGAGCGAGCCGGGGGCGGGCTCCGATCTGCTCAACACGGCCACCCGGGCGATCAAGGACGGCGACTACTACGTCATCAACGGACAGAAGATCTGGCCCACCGGGGCCCATCTGGCGGAGTGGTGTCTGCTCCTGGCCCGGACCGACCCCGACGCCCCCAAGTCCAGAGGACTGAGCACCTTCCTGGTGGACGTGAGGAGCCCCGGGGTGACGGTGAACCCCATCGTGGACATGGCCGGGGCCAAGTCGTTCACGGAGATATTCCTGGAGGATGTCCGGGTCCACAAGAAGTACCTGCTGGGACAGGAGAACCGGGGGCTGCCCCTGGTCTTCGAAGCCCTGGAAGGGGACAGGTTCTGGGGCCGATGCCTGAGGCATGCGGGCAGCAAGCGGGACCTGGAAGAGCTGGTGGAATACGTCAATGAGTCCAAGTACGACGGGCACCGTCTGAAGGACAACCAGACCATCCGGGACACGCTGGCCGAGCTGGCCGTCGAGCTGGAGGTCAGCCGGATGTTGAACTACAAGGCGGCCTGGCTGCTGAACAAGGGAGCCAGCATCAGCTGGGAGTCCTCAGTGGTCAAGGTCCTGGCGGACGAGCTGGGACAGAAGATCGCCAGCGCCGGCCTGGACATACTGGGCCCGGAGATACAGCTCGAAGACGGCTCCAAGTGGGCCCGGCTGAGGAAGAGATTCCTGTTCCTCTACGTCTTCTGCAGGGGGATCAGCCTGGCCGGCGGCACTTCGGAGATCCAGCGAACCACCATCGCCCTCAGGGGTCTGGGGCTGCCCAGGAGCTAGAGGGGGAGAAGGACAGATATGGATTTCGCCTTCACTGAAGAGCAAGAGATGCTGCGCAAGATAGCCCGGGACTTCCTGGCCACCGAGTGCCCCAAGGACACGGTCAGGAAGATGATCAAGGACGAGAAGGGCCACACCACCGAGCTATGGAACAAGATCGCCGAGCTGGGCTGGCCGGGGCTGATCATCCCCGAGCAGTTCGGGGGCATAGGCGGGAGCTTCCTGGACGCGGTGGCCCTGGTGGAGGAACTGGGGAGGGCCTGCCTGCCCGGACCGTTCCACTCATCGCTGATGGGCACGCTGGCCGTCATGAGGCTGGGCAGCGCCCGGCAACAGCAGGAGCTGCTCCCCAAGATAGCCTCGGGCAAGCTCATCCTGACCAGCGCCTTCTCAGAGCCGGGCACCGGCTATGAGCTGGACCACCTGGAATGCCAGGCCAGCGCAGAGGGGAACGAGTACGTCATCAGCGGGACCAAGCTGTTCGTGGAGAACGCCCATGTGGCCGACCTGATGTTGTGCGCCGCCCGGACCAAGCACGACGGGAGGCAGGAAGGCATCGACCTCTTCCTGGTGGAGTCCGGGGCCAAGGGGGTGATCCGGCAGCCCATCGAGACCATAGCCGGGGACAAGCAGTACCAGGTGGCCTTCCAGGGGGTGAGGGTCCCCGAGGGCAACAGGCTGGGAGAGACGCACACCGGGAAGGACAACATCAGGAAGCTGGTGGAGCTGGCCACGGTGCTCAAGTGCGCCGAGATGCTGGGCGGGGCGCAGCAGGTGATGGACATGACGGTGACCTACGTCAAGGAGAGGGTGCAGTTCGACCACCCCATCGGCAGCCTGCAGGCAATACAGCATCACTGCGCCAACATGATGATCGATTTGGAGGGGATGAGATACGTCACCTACCTGGCGGCATGGAAGGCCGGCGACAACCAGCCGTTCGCCAAGGAGGCGGCCGTGGCCAAGGCCTGGAGCGGCCAGGCCTACAAGAGGATCTGCGACCTGGCGCACCAGTGCCACGGAGCCATCGGCTTCTGCGAGGACCATGACCTGCCGCTGTATTCGCGGCGGGCCAAGACCTACGAGTTCGCCCTGGGCGACTCCCGGTTCCAGCGGCGGTTCGTGGCCAAAGAGATAGGGCTTTAGCATAGCGGGCAGCGTATGGCCAAGCAGCAAGTACCGATCATCGAGGGGCTCTTTACCTGGCCCTCCCAGAAACCCCAGCTCCTAGCAAGCAAGTGCAAGAAGTGCGGCTCGTATTTCTTCCCCAAGGTGGCCTATTGCGGCAACCCCGACTGCCCCAAGGACAAGGCCAACATGGAAGTGGTGCCGCTGAGCAACACCGGCAAGATGTACACCTTCACCATCCACACGGCCCAGCCGGCCCATCCCTTCAGGATGGAGCCGTTCAAGCCCTACGGAGTGGCCATGGTGGACGTCCCGGAGGGGATGCGGGTGCTGGGCATGACCACAACCACCGAGGGCCTGAAGATCGGGCAGGCGGTGGAGATGACGGTGGGCAAGCTCTATGAGGATGCGGAGAACGAGTACATCACCTGGATGTGGAAGCCGGTGGAGAAATAGGAGAGCATGACGATGAAACCTATGCGTGAAGTTGCGATCGTCGGCATCGGTCAGCATCCCTGGGGCCAGTTCCCCGAGAAGTCAATGCAGGACATGGGCGTTGAGTGCATCGTCAGCGCGCTCAAGGACGCCAACATGTCCTGGCGGGATATCCAGAGCGCAGCCTTCGGCGCCTACATGTGGATCGCCGACCGGGGCGGGGTTCCCTCTCTGCTGATGGGCACATCCATCGCCCGGATGATGGGCGAGACGGGCATCCCCATGGTGAACTGTGTCAACGCCTGCGCCTCGGGACAGGCCATACTCAGAGAGGCGGTCCTGGCCGTGGCCTCGGGACACGTTGACACCGCCATCGCCATCGCCGCCGACAAGTCCGCCGGCGGATTCTTCCGGCCCCAGCTGCGCGACGCCAGTCCAACCAAGTTCGACAGGGGCGGCGAGAACGACACCGACTACATCCGGTTCTGCATGACCGGCGAGACCAATCCGGCCTACTGGGCCATGGAGCTGAGGCGCCGCATGTACGACGTGGGCACCACGGACGAGGTGCTGGCCATGGCCAAGCACATGACCTCCGAGGGAGCGGTGCACAACCCCTACGCCCGGTACCGCAAGGTGTTCACCATGGAGGAGATCCAGGCCTCCAAGTACATCGCCGATCCCCTCCGTCTGTTCGAGATCTGCGCCACCTCCGACGGAGCGGCAGCCGTGATCGTGACCACAATGGAGAACGCCAAGAAGTACAGCAAGAAGCCGCTGCTGGTGAAGGCGATCACCATCGGCACGCCGACCTTCGGCGACCCGACGATCAGGCTGACCTTCTGCTCGGCCTTCCCGAGGCCGGGCGTGCCCGACCTCTCGGAGTCGCGCAATGCCATCAAGGCGATCTACAAGATGTCCGGACTTCAGCCGGCAGACATCGACATCATCGAGCTGCCCGACAACTCCTCATGGCACTACCTGGTCTATCTGGAGTGCATCCTGGGCCTCAAGACCGGCGAAGCGGACAAGATGCTCATGTCGGGCAAGGTCCACCCCATCACCGGCGAACTTCCGGTGTGCTCCGGAGGCGGTGTGGCGGCACAGGGCGAGGCCGTGGTGGCCCAGGGGCTGTCCCAGGTCTGCCAGCTCGTCCGCCAGATGCGTGGCGAATGCGGCGAGGGCCAGGTGAAGAAGACCAAGCTGGTCAATGGACTGGCCCAGACGTACGGCTACGCCGGCAACAATGCCGCGTGCATCCTGCACAAGGCCTGGTAGCATCGGATCGAGTGATACGTCAGACACGCTGGAATAGGACGACAGGAAAGGAGACATCCGCATGGCCACCGTAGAAGAACTGAAGGCATACATCGGCAAGAAGGGCCCCCCCTCCAAGTTCGAGATCGACAGAACCATGATCCGCCGCTACTGCGAGGCCATCGGGGACACCAGCCCCAAGTGGGAGAACCGGATGCCACCCGGGATGCTGGCCTGCGCCATGCTCATGGGCGAAGGAGTGATGACACCGCCGTGGCCACATCCGGGCATCGTCGATGCCGGCCTGGAACTGGAGTACTTCAAGCCCATCGTGGCCGGTGACACCATCACCGTGGTCAACGAATGGTACGGCGTGGAGGACAAGAGCAACGAGAAGCGGAAGATGGTCCTCTTCTCCATGAAATCCACGACCACCAATCAGAAGGGCGAGGTGGTGGCCACCGCGGTGGGCCGGGTGATGAACCTGGGCTAGACTGCCCAGGATTCCCAGGCAGCTGAACATCGGTCAAGTCATCTCCGCACTCAGATGAAACGGGCCCGATGGGTGAGCGATTCACCCCGGGCCCTCGTCTTCACCAGCCGGATGGCCCGGGCCGTTCCATCCGGATCACGGCAATCCATCAGGTCTCCAAGGTAAGCACATGACACTGTCCATCGCCTACAGCGACAAGATGAAGGGCTATGACTTCGGCCCCGGTCATCCCTTCCGGGGTGACAGGTATGCCCGATTCATGGACCTGCTGCGGCGGATGGTGAGCAGCGCCGACTTCGAGGTGGTTGAGCCGAGGTATGCCAGCGACGAGGAGCTGCTTCTGGTCCACGACAGGGAGTACCTGGACTTCCTCCGCTCGGGGCGTGCCTGGGCCTGGTCGCCGGGCCGGGAGTTCCTCAGTCCGGATACCCCTCTCCAGCCAGGGCTGGAGGAGGCGGCCAGGCTGATCGTGGGAGCCGCCCTGACCGCGGCGGAGACCGCCTGGAGAGGCGGACCAGCGCATGCGGTGGGCGTGGGCGGCGGCCTGCATCATGCCCGCAGAGACTACGGAGCGGGATTCTGCATCTACAACGACGTGGCGGTGTGCGTCAGGAGCCTGCTGGAGAACCAGGGGGCGAAGAGGATACTGGTCGTGGACACCGATGCCCATGCCGGCGACGGGACCTGCCACATCTTCTACCAGGAGCCCAGGGTGCTGTTCATCGACATCCATCAGGACCCGCGGACCCTCTACCCCGGCACCGGGTTCGTCAGGGAGATCGGCGACGGGCGGGGCACGGGGTTCACGGTGAACGTGCCCCTGCCGCCGGGGGCCTCCGACGACGCCTACGAATACGTGCTGGACGAGATTGTGCGGCCCCTGGCCGAGGAGTTCCAGCCCGAGATGGTGATCAGAAACGGCGGGTCCGATCCGCACTTCGCCGATGAGCTGACCGATCTGGGTCTGACCTTGAAGGGGCTGAAGATGGTCGGGGCCAAGGTGGGCGCCGTGGCCGAGGCGGTGTGCGGCGGGAGGCTGGTCGACCTGGTGGGCAGCGGATACAATCAGGCGGTGCTGGCCCCGGGGTGGCTGGCCCTGGTCAGCGGACCGACCGGCCCGGACCTGCAGCTGGAGGAGCCATTCCTGTTCTCACTGCGGACAGACCACAGGCTGGCGGAGACCAGGGAGGTGGTGAAGTCGGTGAAGGAGACGCTCAAGCCCTACTGGAGGTGCTTTGCCGGGTGAGGGAACTGATGGCCGGAAGTCGACCGGGGGGAAGACGACATGACCCAGAGGATAGTCATTCGAGCCGCGGGCATCGAAGTCAGAGCCGAGCTGAACCAGACCAGGACAGCGGCGGCGGTCCGGGGGATGCTGCCCATCGAGGGCAAGGCGAACCGGTGGGGGGACGAGATCTACTTCCCCATACCTCTGCAGGCCGACATCGAAGGCGGGCGGGAGGTGGTCGACATGGGCGACTTGGGCTACTGGCCGGAGGGCAGCTGCCTGTGCATCTTCTTCGGGCCGACGCCGGCCAGCCGGAAGAATGAGATCCGGGCGGCCAGCGCGGTGACCATCATCGGCAGGGTGACCGACGACCCGAAGGTCCTGAAGCGGGTGGCGCAGGGAGCCACCGTCCGCATCGACGCGGTGCAGTCCGGAGACGGCCCGGGTTGAGGCCATTGGGGTTCGGTGGGTGACAGCCGTTGATGGCCAGCAGGGGGCCAGCTATAATCCCAGTACGCCCATGATGGAGACGGTGAAGGACCAGCCGGTTCTGGCCATAGACATCGGCGGCACCAAGTTCGTAGCCGCCGTAGTGTCCACCGCGGGCGAGATCATCTCACGGCAGTACGAGCTCACCCTGGCCGACGAAGGACCGGAAGCGGTGGTGGGACGGCTGCTGGAGTCCATCAAGGACCTGGTCCGGAACGCCACCCCGACCTCCGTCCCGTCCGCCATAGCCATAGCCTGCGCCGGGGCCATCGACTCGACCGCGGGAACGGTGACCTCGTCACCCAACCTCCCCGGGTGGCACGACGTCCCGCTGAGAGAGATGGTCCGCGAAGCCACGGGGATCCGGACCATCCTGCTGAACGACGCCAGCGCCGCCGCCCTGGGCGAACATGCCTTCGGCGCCGGAAGAGGGGTGAGCAATCTGATCTACATCACGGTCAGCACAGGCATCGGGGGAGGGATAGTCATCGGCGGGAAGCTCTACGAGGGGGCCTGCGGTGCCGCCGGTGAGATTGGCCATACCACCATCGACGTCAACGGCCCACACTGCAGCTGCGGCAACGTGGGCTGCCTGGAGATGCTGGCCTCGGGCAAGGCCATCGCCCGGGAGGCGCAGCGACTGATCTCCGGCGGGGCCAGAAGCTGCATCCTGGAACTGGCGGAGGGCGAACTGCAGAACGTCACCGCCCAGACGGTGTCCGCCGCCGCCCAGAGGGGCGACGCCACGGCCAAGGCGGTGGTGGCCAAGGCGGCGGCCTACCTCGGGGTAGGACTGGTGAACCTGGTCAACATCTTCAATCCAGAGATGATCATAGTGGGGGGCGGGGTGGCCAAGATGGGGGACTCGCTCCTCGACGGGGCGAGGAGGGTGGTGGCGGAGAGGGCCTTTCAGCTGCCCGCCCGGGCGGTGCGCATCGTGCCCAGCGAGCTAGGGGACAACGCCGGCATCCTCGGCGCCGTGGCCTTCGCCAGCGCTTCTTGAGGGCCGGTTGAGCCACTTCTGCTTCTGGAGGATCCGGGTCTCCTCGTCGGTGGTGCGGTACCCGGCCAGGAAGTCCTCCCTCAGCTCCACGAAGCGGCCATCGAGGATGGCCTGCCTCATCCTCTCGATCAGCCTGATGATGAAGGAGAGGTTGTGGATGGTGGCCAGGCGGTAGGCCAGGAGCTCCCGGCTCTTGAACAGGTGGTGCAGGTAGGCCGCCGAGAAGCCCCGACAGGTGTAGCAGGGGCAGTCGGCATCTATGGCCCGATCGGCATCCCTGAAGCGGGCGTTCTGGATGTTGCACCGTCCCTCTGAGGTGAACAGGGCGCCGTTTCTGGCGGTGCGGGTGGGCAGGGCGCTGTCGAAGAGGTCCACCCCCCTGGCCACGCACTCGAAGAGGTCCTCCGGGGAGCCCACCCCCATGAGGTAGCGGGGGTGCTCCCGGGGGAGACAGGAGGTGGTCTCCTCGACGGCCTCCAGGGTGACGCTCTTGGGCTCGCCCACGCTCAATCCCCCGATGGCATAGCCCGGGAAGCCCAGCGAGGTGATGGCGGCGGCCGACTGGCGGCGCAACTCGGGGTAGGTGCCTCCCTGGACGATGCCGTAGAGGCTCTGGCCGGGGCGCCGGTGGCAGGCGAGGCTCCGCTCAGCCCAGCGGTGAGTCCTCTCCGTGGCAGCCCTGATCGATGCCCGGTCACCACCATAAGGGGGGCACTCATCCAGGGGCATGGCGATGTCGCTGCCCAGCTGCGCCTGGAACTCGACCACCTTCTCCGGGGTGAAGAAGTGCTCCGTGCCGTCGATATGGGACCGGAACCAGACCCCCTGGTCATCGACGCGGCGGAGCGGGGCCAGGCTGAACACCTGGTAGCCCCCGCTGTCCGTGAGGATGGGCCTGTCCCAGGACATGAAGCGGTGCAGTCCGCCCAGGGCTTCAACCGCGGCGATGCCCGGCCGGAGATAGAGGTGATAGGTGTTGCCCAGGACCATGGTCACCCCGATGGCCTTGAGATCGTCAGGGGTGAGCGCCTTCACTGTGCCCTGGCTGCCCACCGGTGCGAAGAGGGGCGTGGGCAGGGGTCCCCGGGACGTGCCGATCAGGCCGGCCCGGGCACCGCTGCGGGGGCAAGACTTGACCAGCTGGAATCCCTGCTCCACCGGATCACTCCCTGATGAGACTGCCGGCGATGATAGCCCGCTGTATCTCGGACACTCCAACGTAGACCTCGGTCATCTTGGCGTCCCGGTAGAGCCGCTCCACGGGCAGGCTCTTCATGGTGCCGTAGGCACCGTGAACCTGCATGGCCATGCGGGTGGCCTCCACGGCCACCTGGGAGCAGAAGAGCTTGGCCATGGCCGACTGGCTGCGCACCGGATGGCCCTGATCGCGGACGAAGGCCGCTCTGTAGGTCAGCCACCGTCCGGCCTCCAGTCTGGAGGCCATCTCGGCCAGCAGCCACTGGATGGTGGACATCTCGGCGATGGGCCGGCCGTATGCGGTGCGCTGCCGGGCGTAGTCCAGGGAAAGGTCGAGGGCCGCCTGGGATGTGCCCACTGCCTGGGCGGCCACCCCCACCCTCTCCAGGCTGATGGCTTCGAGCATGATTTCGTAGCCGGAGCCCTTGGCGCCGATGAGGTTCTCCCCGGGGACGCGCACGCCGTCGAGGTAGACCACCGACGTCCCCAGCCCCCGCAGACCCAGGGTCTCGCAGGGCTCCCGCAGCAGGAAGCCCGGCGCCGACGCGGGAACCACGAAGGCGCTCACCCGGCCCGTATCGTCCCTGGCGAAGACCAGGGCCTGGGAGGCCACCGGGGCGAGGGAGATGAAGCTCTTCTGGCCCTCGATGACGTAGTCCCCGCCATCGGGCCTGGCCCTGGTGGCTATGGCCCGGGGGTCGGACCCGGTGGCCGGCTCGGTGAAGCAGAAGCAGCCGAAGATGCTGCCGCTGGTCAGGGGAACGAGGCAGTCATGCTTCTGCCTCTGGTCACCGTAGCGGAAGATGGCTTCTTCAGAGAGGATGCTCACCGCCACGACGGAGCCCACCGTCATGGAGGCCCTGGACAGCTGCTCGATGACCAGGGCGTAGGCGGTGTACCCGGCCCTGCCGCCGCCGTACTCGGCGGGGTAGGGCAGTCCGTAGTATCCCAGCCGGCCCATCTCCCGGGCCAGCTCCAGGGGGAAACGGGCGGTGGAGTCGATCTCGGCCGCCTGACAGAGCACCTCCTTCTGGGCGAACTCCCAGGCGGCGCTCTGGATCATCTTCTCCCGCTCGTTGAGGTTGAAGTCCATGGTTGCAGCTGTTCCTCTCTCTACACAGGTGGAGTCGACCCCGCGCTCCCGGAAGGCCCTTCCGCGGGGCTAGGCCGGGGCATCGCCGATGGTGACGACGCTGATCTTGTTGTTGGTGTAGATGCAGATGTCCGCGGCGATCTCCATACTGGTCCGGGCGATGGTCTCCGCATCCAGATCGGAGTGGTGGAGCAGGGCCTTGGCCGCCGCCTGGGCGTAGCCCCCGCCGGAACCGATGGCCACGATGTCGTCATCGGGCTCAATGACATCCCCCTCACCGGAGATGACCAGGGTCTCCTTGCGGTCGGCCACGATGAGCCAGGCCTCCAGCCGGCGGAGCACGCGGTCGGTGCGCCATTCCTTGGCCAGCTCGATCGCGGCCCGCCTGAGCTGCCCTCCGTGCTTCTCCAGTTCGTTCTCGAACCTCTCAAACAGGGTCAGGGCGTCGGCCACCGAGCCGGCGAAGCCTGCTATCACCTGGTCATGATACAGGGTGCGGACCTTCCTGGCGCCGCTCTTGAGGACCACATCCCCGGTGGTGATCTGCCCGTCGCCAGCGATGGCCACTTCGCCCTTCCGCCTTACCCCCAGAATGGTCGTGCCTCTGACGCCCTCACTAGCACTCACCGTCTTCCCCCTTCACAAAGAATGGGCCACCCGGCGGCCGGCCTGCGCCGCCCTCCGGACGGCCTTCCCCAATACTACCGCTCCGAAAGCAGCCTGCCGAGCACGTCCCTGACACGCTCCTCAGGCACGTCGTTCCTGATCACGGGGTTGCCCACACCGCTGAGCAGGACCCACCGCAGCGCCCCGCCGCTGGCCTTCTTGTCCATCTCCATGGCCTCCAGGACCCCGGCCGTGTCCACGCCGGAGCAGCGAGCGGGGAGGCCAAAGGCCTGGAGGAGGGCGGACTGCTCCTGCAGGACGTCGCGCGGCAGCAGGCCCAGGTCGTGGGCCAGCATGGCCGCGCCGGTCATGCCTATGGCCACGGCCTCACCGTGGCTGAAGCGCTGGTAGCCGGTGGCCGCCTCCAGGGCATGGCCGATGGTGTGCCCATAGTTGAGCAGCATGCGGCGGCCGCTTTCCCTCTCGTCCTCGCTGACGATGATGGCCTTGACGGCCACGCTGCGCCTCACCGCCTCGGTGGTGGCCGCCGCCTCCAGGGCCAGGAGCTTGGCGGCCTTGCCGCGCAGGCAGGCAAACAACGCCGGGTCGAGGACAACCCCGTGCTTGACAACCTCCGCCCAACCGGAGACGGTCTCCCTCCTGCCGAGGGTAGCCAGCGTCTGGACGTCAATCAGCACCAGGCGCGGCTGATGGAAGGCGCCGATGAGGTTCTTGCCCCGGGGGTGGTTGACCGCGGTCTTGCCGCCGATGGCGGCATCCGTCATGGCGATGAGGCTGGTGGGCACCTGCACCACGGGCAAACCGCGGAGGAAGGTGGCGGCGGCGTAACCGACGAGGTCGCCCACCACGCCACCACCCAGGGCGACAATGGTGTGGCTTCTCTCCGCCCTGTTCCCGATGAGCCAGTCGTAGATCCGGGTGCAGGTGTCCAGGGTCTTGGTTGCTTCGCCGGGACTGACCACGAACTGCTCGGCCCGGATGCCCGCCTCCCGCAGGCTGCGCATGGCGGTGTCGCCGTAGATGGCCGCCACCGTCTGGTCGCTGATGAGATAGGCCGGCCCGGTCAGGCCGGCTCGGGCCAGCCTGCGGCCCAGTTCAGGGAGCAAGCCCCAGCCGACTTCAACGGGGTAGTGCGAAGTGGCGGTGACCACTTCGGCAGCACGGTCGCCACTCAAGTCCGCTGAGCCTCCCCCCGGATGGGCCCGGCGCCAGTAGTACCAGCCCCGGAGGACTTCCTGCTGGGCCTCTTCCAGGGTGAGGCGGTCGGTGTGCACCGTCCAGTCGGCGATAGCGTAGTGCTGCTCCCGCGATGACTTCAGCTCCCGGATCCGCTCCAGCGGATCGGCGGCGACCAGAAGGGGCCGGATGCCCCCCGAGCTGGCGGCGTCACCGGCCAGCCGCCGGTGAATGGCCTCCGGGCTGGCTTCGAGGCGGACGACGAAGCCGCCCTCCTTCATCAGGCGACGGTTGCCGCGAACGGTGACCGCGCCACCGCCGCAGGCGATGACCACGCGGCGCTTCCTGCCGGCCTCAGCCAGGACCTGCTCTTCCATCTCCCGGAAGCGCGGCTCGCCGTCCTGGCTGAAGATGTCCGCCACGCTCTTGCCGGCCAGTCGGGTGATCTCCTCATCGGTGTCCACCGCCTCCCAGCCAAGCCGTCCGGCCAGGCCCCCGGCAATGCGGGACTTGCCCGTGGCGGAGAAGCCGATCAGGAAGATGCGGCTATGAGATCCTTGGTCCATTCCACTCCGTCCCGGAAATCGTGTCCACCCAGAGCCTCAGGATAGCGCGAGGAGCTCTCCAGGATGATGCGGCAGTCGGGATTCCCGGCGATGATCAAGCGCAGGATGCGGTCGATGTCCACCCAGCCGTCCTCGGGCCGCTGACTGGGGTGTATGGGGATATGCCCGAAGGTGAGGTAGTCGCGGATACCCCGGTTGTTCCACATGTGAACCGAGCCGATGTGGGGCGCCAGCTTGCGGGCGAACTCGTAGAGACTGAATCCGTCCCGCCGGGCGGCGATGTGCATGTGCCCGATGTCGAAGCAGTAGTGCAGTCCCTCGAGTCGGCTGGTCACCTCAACTATGAAGTCCGGGGTGAGGAAGATGCTGGGGCCGAAGCCCTCGATGTGTATGGGCAGGCCATGCTTCCGACTGATGTCGGCCAAGGCGACGGCGCTCCGCCAGGCAACGTCACGGAGCTCATCGTAGCCGATGCCCCGCACCGGCGTCGAAGGGGGCACGGGGAAGTGAACCACCACGTACTCGGCACCGAAATCCTGGGCCAGCTCCATGGTTTCCTGGATCATCTTCAGGCTGAGCAGCCTCAGCTCGGGGTCAACGTCGCACAGAAAGGATATGGTGGGCGGCGTGGGATACCAGGACAGCCGGGTGAGCGGGGCATGGATGCTGGCCAGCAGATTGTGGCGCCCGATCTCCCTCCTCAGCTCAGGCAGGCTGTCCGGGGGGAAGTTGTAGAACTCACCCCGCCTCAGCCCGTTCGACAGTATCACTTTGCCGAAGTGGTCCAGGCCGTGGCAATGGAATCCCAGCCTCGTCATGGCCGTCCCTGGGCCGAATCCAGGTAGCTGCGGCAGTTGCGCCTGGTCTCCTCAAGGCTGTCCCCGCCGAACTTGTCCAGCATGGCATCAGCCAGAACGAGCGCCAGTGCGGCCTCGGCGATGACCCCCACCGCCGGAACGACGCAGACGTCGCTGCGCTCGAAGTGGGCCTCAGCCGCTTCCCCGGTGGACAGATCCACCGAGGGGAGGGGCCGGCCCAGCGTGGGCACGGGCTTCACGGCCAGCCTGACGGTGATGGCCTGGCCGTTGCTGATGCCGCCTTCAATGCCCCCGGCGTGGTTGGAGGGCCGCCGCCAGCGATAGGGTGAGCCGGTGGCCGGCTCGATGATGTCATGAGCCTGGGAGCCCATCATGCCGGCAGCCCTGAATCCGTCCCCGATCTCAACGCCCTTGACGGAATTGATGCTCATCATGGCCCGGGCGATGGCGCCGTCCAGCCGGCGGTCCCACTGAACGTGACTGCCCAGTCCCACGGGGACTCCGGCGGCCACAACCTCAGTCACCCCACCCAGGGTATCCCCCGATGCGCGGGCGGCGTCGATGGCGGCCATCATGGCCTTCTCCGCCGCGGCGTCGGCGCAGCGGACCGGCGAGGCCTCCACACGCTGCCAGTCTATGGCGGCTCCGGCCTCCACCCGCTCTGCCCCTATGGCCAGGGTGTGACTGTGTATCTCCACGCCCAACTCCGCCGTGAAGCGGCGGGCCACGGCGCCGGCGGCCACCCTGGCGGCCGTCTCCCGGGCACTGGCCCGTTCCATGACCGGGCGGATGTCATCCAGACCGTACTTGGCGGCCCCGGCCAGGTCGGCGTGACCCGGCCTTGGACGGGTGATCCGGGGGCCGGGCTTCTCGGGAGCCGAGACGCTCATGACCTCTTTCCAGTTCTCCCAGTCGCGGTTCCAGATGAGCAGGCTGATGGGGCTGCCGATGGTCAGCCCGTGGCGCACCCCGGAGAGGATCTCGGCCCGGTCCTGCTCCAGCTTCATGCGGGCCCCGCGTCCGTGCCCGCCCTGCCGCCTCTTCAGTTCGGCGGCAATGCGGTCTTCGTCCAAGGGCAGTCCGGCGGGCAGGCCGTCGATGATCACGGTCAGCCCCCTGCCGTGGGATTCGCCGGCTGTCAGGAAACGCAGTCTGGACATGATCGTGGAGCTAGATCCCTTCACGCACCAGAGGCCAGAGCCTCTCTGGCCTTCCTGAACATTATGTCAACCGGGGCCTCCCGCCCCGTCCACAGCTCGAAGGAGGCTGCACCCTGATAGACGAGCATCGGCAGTCCCCCCAGGACGGCCGCACCGGCCTTCCTGGCTTGCCGCAGCAGCGGAGTCTCCTCTGGATTATACACCAGGTCGCAGACCAGGACACCCCCGGGTATCGCATGCGCATCCAGGGCGCCCTCCCCTTCAGTGGCGCCGTGCTTCATCCCCAGGGAGGTGCAGTTGACCAGCAGGTGGCAATCGCGCAATGCCTCTCCGGAGCGCAGGCCTTCCCAGTCCCCGCCGACCACCTCGGCACGGTGGCCGGACTGGCCCCGCAGCCAGGCGGCCAGGTCCTCCGCCCGCCGCGGAGTGCGGTTGGCGACGATAAGCCGCCCCGCCCCTTCACGGACAAGGGCGAAGCCCACGGCCCGGGCGGCGCCGCCGGCACCGAGGAGCACGGCGCTCGCCCCCCGGCAGTCGAATCCGGCCTCCCGCAGAGCCCTGAGGAATCCCCCGGCATCGGTGTTGAAGCCGACAAGCCGGCCGCCGCGATTGACGATGGAGTTGACCGCTCCGATGCCTGCCGCCGGCCCGTCCAGTTCGTCGAGGAAAGCCACGATCTTCTCCTTGTGGGGGATGGTGACATTGCAGCCCAGTACGGAGGGCTGCCGCAGGCCCTGCACCGCCGCCTCCAGCTCCGCCCCGGCCGTCTCGCGGTTCTGGTAGCAGACGTCGAGGCGGTGGTGATCGAAGGCGGCCTGCTGGAACACCGATGACACGGAGTGCTTCAGCGGATAGCCGATCAGGAACACGGTCTTGCTCATCAGCCGGATATCACCCCTTCGCCCAGCGCTCTGAACCGCCTGAGAGGAGTCACTCGCTGCCGGTGGGAGACCGTGTCAACGCGGTTCCCTCGCCGACTGCTTCGGAGTGCGAGCCGGAGGCTAGGCCTCTTCGAAGCGCCTGCGATCCAGATACCCCTGGAGGATGTATGCCGCGGCTGCAGCATCGATCCCTTCCCTACGGGCACCCCGCCCCGCCCCACCTTCAATCATTCGCCTGGAGGCGGCCACGGTGGACAGGCGCTCGTCCCAGGTCTCCACAGGGATTCCCAAGGAATCAGAGAGCTTCTGCAGGAATGCACGTACGCGTTCCCCCTGCTGACCCAGAGTGCCATCCATGGAGTAGGGCAGTCCGCCCACAACGCCCTTCACTTGATGCTGGCTGACCAGACGGCCGATGGCCGCCTCCGGGGGCTCGGGGCCCTTCATGGGGATTCTGGTCAGCGGACTGGCCAGGATACCGCAGGGATCACTGAGGGCCACCCCGATCCACTTCTCGCCCACATCAAGCCCGAGCACCCTGCCTTCCATAGGGACCTCAGCCAGTGTCCGTCTCCTGCATACCGGAGTCCCTTACGCCGAAGGTTCGACAAGGTGCGGCACATGCTTCAGTGCGTCATCCAGCTTGTCGACGTCCCTGCCGCTGCCCTGTCCAAACTCGGCCCGGCCACCACCCCCACCACCGATCAGCTTGCTCACCTCTTTGACGATCTGCCCCGCGTGAAGTCCCCTGTCCACCAGATCAGGGGTGACCATGGCTATGCTCACCGGGCTGCCGTTGACAATGGCACCCAGGACGATCACGCCGCTGCCCAGTTCCGCCTTGAGCCGGTCGCCCATCTCCCGCATAGCCTCGGAACTGCTGGCAGCCACCCTAACTGAGAGCACCTTGATGCCCTTGACCTCCTTGACCTGGGATACCAGGGACCCGGCCGATTTCCGGGCCGCCTCCCGCTCCACCTCGGAGACCCGCTTGGACGTCCTGTCCAACTCGGCCAGCACCGCCGACACCCGGGACGGGACGTTCTCCGGCGACGTGCGCAATTCCTGAGCCAGGGCCTCCACCACGGCCAGCCGCTGGCCGAAGAGCTTCTCCGCTCCCTTGCCGGTGACCGCCTCGATGCGCCGGACTCCGCTGCCGATGCTCCCCTCACTGGTGATGTGGAGGATGGCGATCTCTCCCGTGGAGCCCACGTGCGTGCCGCCGCACAGCTCCATGCTGAACGGCGGGTCGCCGGTCTGCACCAGGCGAACCGTGTCCCCATACTTCTCTCCAAAGAGGGCGATGGCACCTGCGGCCACGGCCTCCCTGTAGGAGGTAGATCTGACCAGCACCGGCAGGTTCTCCCGTATCTTCTCGTTGACCAACTGCTGTATGTCCGCCAGCCGCTGCCGTCCCACGGCTTCGGGATAGGTGAAGTCGAATCTGAAGCCCTCGGCAGTGACCAGCGATCCCGACTGATGAACCTGATCTCCCAGGACGGCCCTCAGGGCAGCCTGCAGCAGGTGGGTGGCGGTGTGATTGCGGGCGATGTCCAGTCGCCGGGGCAGGTCGACCCGGGCCTCCACGGCGTCGTTCACCGCAATGCGCCCCTGGGCCACCCGGCCCTGGTGGACGGTGAGCTCGGGCAGGGGCCTGATGGTCTGTCGGACCACGACCCTGCCATGGTGACCGCGGATCTCGCCGGTGTCCCCCACCTGACCGCCCATCTCCCCGTAGAAGGGGGTCGCCTCAAGGATGACCTCGACATCGTCGCCCTCGGACGCGGAGCCGGCCGGCTTGCCGTCCACGAGGAGTCCGACCACCTTCGACCGATGCTGCCACCGGTCGTATCCCACGAAGCTCGTGGCCAGAGGCCCCAGCTGCTCGTAGGCCCCGGCTTCCCCGCCACCGCCGGAGTTGAACCTGGCGGCGGCCCGGGCCCGCTCCCGCTGCTGGGCCATCTCCCGCTCAAAGCCGTCCAGGTCAACGGAGAAACCGCGCTCGGAGGCGATCTCGACGGTCAACTCCCTGGGGAAGCCGTAGGTGTCATAGAGCATGAACAAGTCCTCGCCCCGGATTGTTCTGCTGTTCTCCGCCGCGGCTCTCTCCATCACCCTCTCCAGCCAGTTCAATCCCACGGTGAGGGTCTGTCCAAACCGCCTCTCTTCGCTGTCCACTCCGCCGAGCACCAGGTCCCGACTGGCCCTGAGCTCGGGATACGCCTGCCCCATCCTGCCGATGACGAAGTCAGCCAGTCCCACCAGGAAAGGCTCCTCAAGCCCCAGCTTCCGGCCGAAGAGGCAGGTGCGGCGCAGCAGCCGGCGGAGCACGTAGCCCCGGCCCTCATTTCCCGGGACCACCCCGTCTGCCATGAGGAAAGTGATGCCCCGGATGTGCTCGGCGATGATCTTGGCCGCCCTGTCCGTGCCGTCATCTTTCCCCAGGCTCTTGCCGGAGATGTCGGACACCCTGGCCAGCAGGGGCGCGAAGAGGTCGGTCTCGTAGACCGAGCGCTTGCCCTGCATCACGGCGGCGATGCGCTCCAGTCCCATGCCAGTGTCGATGTTGGGCCGGGGCAGCGGGGTGCGCCGGCCTTCCCGGTCCTGATCGAACTGGGTGAAGACCAGGTTCCAGATCTCGGAGAACCGATCGCAGTCGCAGGCCGGTCCGCAGTCGGGCCGGCCGCAGCCGTACTGCGGGCCGAAATCGTAATGTATCTCGCTACAGGGTCCGCAGGGTCCGGAATCGCCCGCGGGACCCCAGTAGTTGTACTTCTCTCCCAGCCGGACGATCCTGTCCGCGGCTACACCCGTCCGCCGCCAGTGGCCGAAGGCCTCGTCATCGTCAAGGAAGATGGTGATCACCAGCCGGTCGGCGGGCAGCTTCAGCCACCGGGTGACGAACTCCCAGGCCCACTCGATGGACTCCTTCTTGAAGTAATCGCCGACACTGAAATTGCCCAGCATCTCGAAGAAGGTGAGGTGCTTGGCATCGCCCACTGAGTCGATGTCAGTGGTCCGGAAGCACTTCTGGCACGAGGCCAGGCGGGGGCTGGGCGGCGTGGCCAGTCCCTGGAAGTAGGGCTTGATCTGGACCATGCCGGCGGTGGTCAGCAGCAGCGTGGGGTCGCCGTGAGGCACCAGGGAGGAACTGGGGATGACGGTATGCCCTTTTCCCTGGAAGAAGGTGAGGAAAGTACTTCTAAGATCGTCGCCGGTCAAGCTGCCCCCATGAGGCCAAACCTGTAAACACAGGAAGTATAGTTGAAACGTGCGTGTAGGGCAAGGAGATCCCACGTGGCCGGCCGTCGGTTTGACCCTGATGCGGCTGCCGTGCTAGGCTGAACGCGATTCAACGCTGAGCAAGGGAGGGGCTCATCATGAGAAAGATCCTGGCAATCCTGTTTGTCTGCCTGGCCCTGGCCACCGCCGTTCTGGGCTGCTCGTCGGGCAAAGGCAAGGTCAAGATAGATGCGGAGATGGGGGTTTCCGCCATAGCCGCACTGGCGGACAGCCACATCAAGGGCTACATGGACTCCATGGAGGCGCTGGCGCTGACGGAAGAGGTCAAGTCAGGGCAGTGGGAGGAGATGGAGCCACTGCTGAGGAAGGTGGATGACGCGGGGACAGGGGGAACGGTCTGGTTTGTGCAGCCCGATGGCTCCTACTACACCGTCGAGCTGGGGAGGACAGACCAGAACCTCTCCGACAGAGAGTACTTCCCGGGCCTGATGGCGGGGAACGAGGTGGTCGGCCCGCTGGTGGTCAGCAAGGCCACCGGCAAGAAGTCCGTCATTGCCGCGGTGCCCGTGAGGAGGGGAAGCGCGGTGATCGGCGCGGTGGGCAGCTCCATCTTCCTGGACGACCTGAGCCTGACGCTGGCGGCCGAGATCGAGTTGCCCGATGACCTGGTCTTCTGGGCCACCAACCAGGAAGGGGAGATCGCGCTCCATTCCGACACCACGCTGATCATGGACGAGGAGGCGAAGCTCCCGAACAGCGACGCTTCAGAAACATCAGCGCTGACCGGCTGGCGGTTCGGCCTGGCCTGGCAGGACTGAGCGGGCGGGACTCGCGGGAAGACAGCAGGCTAGGAGACGGTCCGCGGCCGGTACTGGACGGCCTCGGCCAGGTGATGGCTTCGGATCAGTTCGGAACCCTCGAGGTCGGCGATGGTGCGGCCCACCTTCAGGATGCGGTGGAAGCCCCGCGCCGAGAGCGATAGCTGCTTCATGGCGGTCCGGAGCAGGCCCTGCGCCGAGGGCTCGACGCGGCAGAACTCCTTGACCTCGACGGCGGTGGCATCGGCGTTGCAGGCCGGGACCCTGCCATCGAACCTCTGTCTCTGGATCTGACGGGCGGCCTCCACCCGGGCTCGGACGCTGTCCGAGCCTTCGCCCTGCCGGTCATCGGCCAGCTTCTCGTACTCCACCCTGGGCACGTCGACGAAGATGTCGATCCGGTCCAGCAGGGGGCCGCTGATCCTCTTGTTGTACCGGGTGACCTCAGCCGATGAACAGCGGCACTCCTTGACCGAGTCCCCGTAGTAGCCGCAGGGGCAGGGGTTCATGGCGGCCACGAGCATGAAGCTGGCCGGGAAAGTGACGCTCCCCTGGGCTCTGCTGATGGTGACCACCCGGTCCTCCAGCGGCTGGCGGAGCACCTCCAGGGTATTGTGGCCGAACTCCGCGAACTCGTCCAGGAAGAGCACCCCCCGGTGACTGAGGCTGATCTCGCCGGGCCGGGGCCAGCGTCCCCCGCCGACCAGTCCGGCGTGGGAAATGGTGTAGTGGGGGGAGCGGAAGGGGCGCTGTGTGATCAGGGGCGTGTCGGGAGGCAGCAGGCCGCCGACGCTGTAGATCTTGGTCACCTCCAAACACTCCTCCATGGCCATCCTGGGGAAGATGGAGGGCAGGGCCCGGGCCAGCATGGTCTTGCCGCTGCCCGGAGGGCCGACCATGACCATGTTGTGGCCCCCCGCTGCGGCCACCTCCAGGGCCCGTTTGGCGTGCTCCTGACCCTTAACATGAGTCAGGTCAGTGGCATTCCACAGCGGCAGCGCATCCTCCTCCGAGGGAGGGGCGACACAGGCGGGGATGGGGCTGACCCCTCTCAGGTGTCCGATCAGCTCCGACAGGGAGGCGACGGGGACAACGCTGACGCCGTCTATGAGGGAGGCCTCCCGGGCATCGACGGCCGGGACGATGACGGTGAGCAGTCCCCGCTCCCTGGCCAGGGCCACCATGGCCAGTATGCCATTGGTGTGCCGCACAGTGCCGTCAAGGGAGAGCTCCCCCAGGAAGAGGGTCCTGGAGACGTCGGCGGTCAGTTGCTCCGAGCTGAGCAGCAGGCCCACAGCGATGGGAAGATCGTAGGCCGGACCCTCCTTGCGGAGGTCCGCCGGGGCCAGGTTGACGGTGATCCGCCTGGTCGGGAAGACGCAGCCGGAGTTGCGGACGGCTGCCCGGACCCGCTCCCGGGCCTCCTGCACCCCCGTGTCCGGCAGACCGACAATGGTCATGCCGGGGAGGCCGCTGGAGATGTCCACCTCCACTTCAATCAGCTTGCCGTCCAGGCCGACCACGGCGGCGGCATTAACCTTGGCCAGGGCCACGATACACCCTCCTCGCTATCGATCGTCGCGATTATAGCAAGCCCGCCGCTTCAGCGACAACAGCGGGGCCCTGCCGATGATGCCGATTTGACGGCGGTGCGATTGCCTGCCGTATAATCCAGCCTGATCCAGAGCCAGCCATGGAAGGGACGAAGATGACCATGGAGCAACAGACCGGATACAGGGCGGTGCTCTTCGACCTTGATGGCACGCTGCTGGACACCGTTCAGGACCTGGCCGACTCGGTGAACGCCGTGCTGCGACGCCACGGGTTTCCGGAGCATGATGTGCAAGCCTACAAGTACTTCGTAGGTGACGGGGTGGAGGAACTAGCCCGCCGGGCCCTCCCGGAGGACCAGCGCCGCGAGCCGCTTATGGCCGGGTGCGTGGCGGCCATCCGCGAGGAGTACTCCCAGCGCTGGGCCAACAACACCCGTCCCTATGACGGGATACCGGAGCTTCTCGACGCCCTGTCCGCCGCCGGCATCCCGATGGCCATACTATCCAATAAGCCCGACGACTCCACGAGGGCCACGGTCTCCCGGCTGCTGGCCGGCTGGCGCTTCCATCCCGTGGTGGGCGCTTCGGCCTCGGTGCCCATGAAGCCTGATCCCGGTGGGGCACTGGCCATTGCCCGCAGCCTGAGTCTGCCACCGGAGGCCTTCATATACCTGGGCGACACCGCCACCGACATGAAGACGGCCCGGGCCGCCGGCATGTATGCGGTGGGCGCGCTGTGGGGCTTCCGCACCGCCGCAGAGCTGGCGCAGAGCGGGGCACAAACGATCATTGAGAGACCGGGGCAGCTTCTGGAGTTGCTCCGGGCAGCCGGTCTTCCCCGGCCGTGACAGCAGGAGCGCTGCCGCCTTGAAGATGTCCGTCAAGGTAAAACCCCGATCCCGGAGCGAGGAGGTCTCCCGGGAGGGCGACAGCTACGTGGTGAAGGTGAAGGAGCCGCCGGTGGAAGGGCGGGCCAACAGAGCGGTGCTGCGGCTGCTGGCCGGCCATCTGGGCGTCCCCGAAAGCAGGCTCCGCATTGTGAGCGGATGGGGCAGCCGGAACAAGGTGATCGAGGTGATCCCGTCTGAAGGGGGTGGGCGATGATGGACGACAACCCAACCGGCAGGGACGAGGGGCAGCGGAGGAGACGGCCCAGCCTCAGAGCGGTATTCACCAACATGAAGGCCCCCATGCCCCTACACCGGAAGCTGTACCTGGTGCTGCGCAACAACTGGATCAAGATCCGCACCAGGCAGAGCTGCTGCGGTCACCTGGGCCAGCCGGGATGCTGAGAGGCGGAGGACTAGCCCCCGGTCGGGGGCAGATGCTCCGGAGTCAGGCGCCGACCGCTAGGGCGCGGTCGATCTCTTCGCGCCAGCCGGCGATGCGCAATCCGCAGGCGCTGACCAGTCCATAGCACCCGGCCAGCATCATGTCCCCGTGGGGCACCGCCCGGTGAAGCCGGAGCTGTGATCCGGCAGCCACGTCCTGGCGGGGCCCGGCTATGGCCACGAACGGCCGGCGCCGGCTGCTGCCCATGACCACCGCCCCATGGCCGCCGTCCTGATAGACTTCGCTGTTCGTCAGGGTGCCGGTGGCCAGGGCGCGGACCAGATGGTCCAGCTTGGCTCCATTGAGGAGGTTGGTGTGGTGCTCCAGGAAGCCCTCGATCCGCCCTCCCCGGAGATGGAAGGCGACAGTGTGCGAGTTACCCATGTTGACCACCATGGTGTGGTCGCGCCGGGAGACCTCCCTGTCCTGCAGCGCTCCCAGCACGGCCGCGGCGCCGGTGTCCATGAGCAGGACCGGGACATCCAGATCAACGCTGCGGGCCACGGCCTTCATCCGGGTGAGGTAGTCAGGCAGGTCGGCGGCCACGTAGGCCAGCGCGGCCAGCTCGTTCCTCTCCATCATCAGGCGCTCCAGATACTGGAAGCGGAAGAGGCGGTTGGACACCCCGGGCGGGGCGAAGCCGTGATCGAGCACGGCCACCGCCACGGCGTCGAACCGGCAGTCAACCCCGAAGGCGTCCAGGGCCTTCCGGATGGCCTCCAGATCGAGGTCCTTCAGGTCGATGACCTCGAATTCCCGATGTTCCGCGGCTTCAGTGGGGTCGACGATGGTCACCCCCATGCCCCTGACCACGTCCAGGTCGTCGTTGAAGGTCAATGCCGCCTGGGAAGTGGCATAGGCGGCCAGTCCGGCACCGGTGTGGCGCTGCAGCGCCCGCTTGCTGGGTCCCCCGCCCATGGTCACTCCGGTGAACAGAATGGGGCGGCGGCTGGCCGTAGCCCGGGAGATGCGCTGGGCCAGAACGGCGGTGGGTGAGGGCATGATCATCTTGACGCAGTTCTCCACCACCCGGGAGCCGTCGAACAATAGGATGTCCTGGGTGCCGGTGCCCACGTCCACCGCTAGGATGCGCATGTCCGCCTCATGCCAGCCGCCATGGCACTCAGAATGATATCGGCGGGGGCTGGAAAGCGCAACAGCGGCGGGCATTCACGACGCCGGGTCGGCGGGGCTGACGGCGCGCCGCACCACCCCAGCCCTGGATGCCGCATCCCGCCGGAGGCGGGCGGCATGACACTGAGAGAGGGTAGCGGCGGGTCAAGAGCGGCATGATCCTTCCGCGGAAGGACCTGCGGCGCGGAGGGGGACCGCACGGCGCGCCGCACCACCCCAGCCCTGGATGCCGCATCAAGTGCGGCATGACATCAGGAGAGTGATGGCAGTCACAGACCAGGCAGGGTCCGCAGCAGTGTGCGCTTGACAGTTCACACGAGCCGGGGGCTACAATCGCCGTGCAGGCCCCGGTCCTGGGGCGGCGGTGCGGCGGGCACGGCATCGGCAGCCCGGCGAGGCGGTCTCCGCGAGCTGCCAACAGCGGGTGAAGAACGAAAGGAGTGCCAGCGATGCTCACCAAGTACGATGAGTTTGTCTGCCACCAGATCGTGGCCACCTTCGACAGCGTGGAGACCAGCGCCCGCGAGTGGACGGAGAGGCTGTGGTTCTGCGCTCACGACACCACCGGCAGGATGATGCTGGTGGCGGGCTTCGGCTTCTACCCCAACCGGAACATCATCGACGCCTTCGCCTGCCTCTCTGTGGAAGGCAGAACCCAGTTCAACGTCAGGGCTTCACGCGAGCTGCGTCCCCGGATAGACGAGGTGGCCGTGGGCCCCTTCTCCTACCAGATTGTGGACCCGTTGAGGCGGGTGAAATGGTCACTGGCCGACAACGAGCACGGCCTGAGCTACGACCTCGAGTTCCAGGCCACCATGCTGGCCCACGAAGAGGAGCCGCAGACCGGCCGTTTCCGGGGCAGGGTGGAAGAGAACGTGAAGCGCTACTTCCAGGTGGGCCGGCCCGCGGGCTGGATAGGGCTCGAAGGCCAGACCTGCCAGGTGGACAGGGCCGGCTGGCGGGCGGAGCGGGACCATTCCTGGGGAATACGCCGGGGCGGCGGCGTGCCGGAGTCCGGCGTGCAGCCCGGCGAAATCCCGGAGGGCTACCTGTACAACATGATCGTGGCCCAGTTCGACCAGTGGGGGGCAACGTACCACACCCGGGAGACCTGGGACGAGAAGTCCCGCCACTTCAGCGGGGGCATCTTCTATCCCGTCGAGAGCGGCAGAGCGGAGCTGGCGGTGACCAGGGTGGAGCACAATTTCAGCTTCAGGCCCGATATCCGCCAGATCAGCGGCGGGAACGTGGTGCTTCACGCCGAGGATGGATCCACAGTGGACATATCGGTCCGTCCCCTGAACGTCTGCTACGTCAGGGCCGGCGGCTACTTCGGCTACAAGGGGTTCACCCACGGCCTGTGGCTGGGTCCCTACTTCGAAGACGGAGTCAGGATAGACCTGAAAGACCCCCAGGCCATCCGCGAGGTGTCCTTCCTCGATGACGTGGTGTGCGAGATGCGCTGCGGGAAGGAGACCGGCTACGGCATCGTGGAGATGGTCATCGTGGGCAAGTACCCCCGGTACGGCTACCACGGATACTAGCGCTTACAGGAGGCGAGAAGATGCAGGCAAGAAGCGCAGACCTCTCCGAAGTACAGTCCAGACTCATCCCCTGGCTGCAGGCCAGGATGCCCAAAGCCAAGGGGCTGGCCCTGGAGAACATGGCCAGGGCCGGGGCAGGGTTCTCCAACGAGACACTGCTCTTCGACGTGAAGTGGAAGGAGGGGAGGAAGTCCCACTCAGAGGGCATGGTGCTGCGCACCCCGCCCAAGGCCTACCCGGTCTTCCCGGAGTACGCCCTGGCCAAGCAGTTCAAGGTGATGAAGGCACTGGGCGAGACCGACGTGCCGGTGCCCCGGATGCTCTGGCTGGAGGAGGACGCCACCGTGCTGGGGTTCCCGTTCTACGTCATGGGCAAGCTCAAGGGCGTTGTCCCGCCGGAGTTCCCGCCCTACCACACCTTCGGCGTGTACTTCAACGCCGCGCCGGCGCAGCGGGCCAAGATGTGGTGGGGCCTGGTGGAGAACATGGCCAGGGTCCACAAGCTGGACTGGAAGAAACTGGGCTTCTCCTTCCTCGGCGTGCCGAAGTCCGGGACCGGCCCCATCGACCGCCAAATCGAGTACCTGGACATGTATCTCAACTGGATGAAGGAGGGGGAACCTCAGCCCATACTGGAGACCGGACTGCAGTGGCTGAAGGACAACCGCTACAGCCCGGAACATGTCACTATATGCTGGGGCGACCCAAGGCTGCCCAACGCGATGTACGATGAGGGGAACTACGACGTTGTGGCCGTCCTTGACTGGGAGATGTCCTTCCTGGGTGACCCGGAGGCCGACCTGGCCTGGTTCCTGTTCTGCGACTGGCAGCACAGCGACGGCTATGGCTACCCCCGCACCGAAGGCAGTCCCACCCGGGAGGAGACCATCAGCCGCTACGAGGAACTGACCGGCTTCAAGACGAAGCACATCCTCTACCAGGAGGTGGTGGCCGCCCTGTACTTCGGGATCATCATGGCCAAGATATGCAAGAACTTCACCAAGATGGGGATCGAGATGGGAGGGATCACCACCACCAATACCGTGGGCCACCAGCGAGTAGCGGCGCTACTCGGGCTGCCCGCCCCGGCAGCGGTGGCCCGGGAGGTGGTCAAGGTGGAGGAGGTCTCGGTCACCGTTCAGTTCCGGCTCACCGGCCCGGGGGGCAGCGATTGGTACCTGGTGTGCGACAAGGGAACAGCGACCAGGTTCGAGGGCTGTGCGCAGGAGCCGAACTGCACCATGATCGTCTCCGCGGAGGACTGGGCCAGGATGCAGAGCGGAGAGCTGGAGAGATTCAAGGCCTGGACGGACGGGAAGCTGAAGATAGAGGGCGACATGAGCCTGCTGCTGCAGCTCGAAGATACCATCTCCAGGTTCACAAGGCCGAAGTAGCCGGCCGCTGTGGGCCGCCGCAGCCCGGATCGGGGCGCCCGAGGAGGGCTAGTCCTCCTCTTCGTCCTCTTCCCTGGCGGACTTCCTGGCCTCGGCCATCAACTGCTCCAGGTGGACGTCGCTGCCCGACACGATGAGGATGTCATCCGGCCGGACCACCTCCATCCGGTCCGGGCCGATGATCACCTCTCTCTCGCGCCTGATGAGCAGCACGGCCACCTCCCAGCGTCCCTGGGGCCCCAGGCCGAGCTCTGAGAGGGTCCGGCCCACGAAGCTGCCGGGGGGCACGATCTTGGCCAGCCCATAGCTGGGGTCGACCGACATGTAGTCCAGGACATTGGTCAACATCAGCCCGTGGGCCACCCTGGTCCCCATCTCCCGTTCGGGATAGATGACCTTATCCGCCCCGATCTTGTCCAGAATCGTGCCATGGAGCTCGTTGTCCGCCCGGGCCACGATGAGGGGCACGCCCAGCTTTCTGAGCAGAATGGTGGTCAGCACACTGTGCTCGATGTCGGACCCCATGGAGACGATGGCCACGTCGAACTTGTCTATGCCCAGTCCCCGGAGCACCGCCTCATCGGTGGCATCAGCGTGGATGGCCCGGCTCACCTGCGAGGCCACGGCCTGCACCCGGTCCTCATCCACGTCCAGGGCCAGGACGTCGTAGCCCATATCCAGAAGCGTGTTGGCCAGGCCAACCCCGAATCGTCCCAGGCCGATCACTGCTACCTGCTTCTTCATAGCCGCCTCCTATCCGATCCTCACGTCTTCCTGAGGATACCGGTAAACGGTCCGCTGCTGTCTTTGTACAAGTGAGAAGGCCAGTGTCAGAGGGCCCAACCGGCCCACAAACATGGTCATGACTATGATGGCCTTCCCGGCCACCGTCAATCCGTCGGTGATGCCGGTGGACAGTCCCACTGTGCCGAAGGCCGAGACTGTCTCGAAGAGGACATCGATGAACGGGGCATCCTCCGTGATGACCAGGACCAGGGCGACCACCCCCACCAGGCCGATGGACAACATGACAATGGTCAGCGCCCGGTGGATCTGCTGCGCCTTGAACTCCCGGCCGAAGGCCCCGGGATACTCCTTCCCTCTGATGGTGCTCCACACGGTAGCGGCCAGCATGCCGAAGGTATTCACCTTGATGCCTCCGGCCGTGGACCCGGAAGCGCCGCCGATGTACATGAGCATGATGATGAAGAACAGGGTATAGACGGCCATCGATGGAATGCTGACGACAAAGAAGCCCGCAGTGCGGGGAGTGACCGAGTGGAAGAAGGCATCGAGGACCTTCTGGGGCCAGGTCATGGGACCCAGCGTAGCAGGGTTGTTGTACTCCATGGCCAGGATCACGATCATGCCCACGGCGAGCAGCACCCCGGTGGTGAACAGCACCAGCTTGCTGTCCACTGCCAGCCGGCTGAACCTCCTGATCCGGAAGACGTCCAGCACCACGATGAAGCTGATGCCGCCGAGCACTATCAGCCCCGCCGTGGTCAGAACCACCAGCGGGTCATTCTGGTAGCCCGCCAGGCTCAGGGAATTGCCTGCCGCATCCACGCCGAAGATGTCCAGACCGGCGTTGTTGAAGGCAGAGACGGCATGGAAGGCAGAGGTCCAGGCTGCCGCGGTGGGGGAATACTCGGAAGAGAACCGGATGTAGAACATAACCATGCCCAGGCCTTCGGCCACGATGGTGAAGACCATGATGCCCATGACCAGGGGCACCAGACCGCCCAGCCTGTCGAGGCCCATGGACTCACCCACGATCAGCTTCTCGCGCAGCCCTACCCTTCTTCCCAGGGTGACGAGCAGGAAGGTGCCGCCGGTCATGATGCCGAAGCCACCGATCTGCATCAGGGCCATGATCACCCCTTCGCCGAAGAGGCTGTAGTGCGTCCCGGTATCCACCACGGCAAGGCCGGTGACGCAGACCGCCGAGGTGGCGGTGAAGAGGGCGTCAATGAAGGGAGTGGACTGCCCCGACTCGCTGGAGATGGGCAGCATGAGCAGAACGGCGCCCACACCGATGATGATGGCGAAGGCGTAGACCACCAGGGTGATCGGCAGTGATCTGAACCGCGGCGCGCGGACGATGGACAGAGGGATGCGCCACGGCTCCACGATGGGGACGCGAAAGACCCTCTCCCCCAGCTTGGGCGGCTGTCTCTGCTGCATGTCCTCTCTGCCTGTCAGGCCGGGCTATGCTGTGCCCGGAGGGATACTGCCGACGCCCTCCCTTTACCGTCGTAGAAGTATAGCTCAGTTCCTGGGATTTGTAACTAGCGCAAGACGCCCCGGCCAGGCATGGAAAGGCAGTGATGGTGGATGGCAGGGACGGGCGTGGATGGCGCCGGGGCGGATGCCCGGGAATGCGAGGAATGATGCGGGTCCGGCGAGCGCCGGGGGCTACTCCAGGACGACCTGTCCGCTCTTGCCGCCGCGCTTGCTGACCAGCCGGATGTTCTCGATGCGCACCGCCGGGTCGACCCCCTTGCACATGTCGTAGATGGTCAGGGCCGCGACGGCCACGGCAGTCAGGGCCTCCATCTCCACCCCAGTCTTGCCCACCGTTCTGACGCTGGCGGTGATCTCCAGCCCGTCATCATCGAAGGCGTACTCCACCCTGACATCGTTGAGCAGCAGGGGATGGCACAGCGGTATCAGGTCCGGCGTCCTCTTGGCGGCCATGATGCCGGCCACCTGGGCCGCGGCCAGGCAGTCGCCCTTGGGCAGCCTCCCCTGGCGGACCATCTTCAGCGTGGCGGGCTTCATCTTCATCCTGCCCCGGGCCACGGACTCCCGATGGGAATCCGGCTTGGGGCCAACGTCAATCATGCGGACTCTGTTCTTCTCTCCCATGGCTCGCAGCCCTCACCCTCCTACCTGGGTCATCGTTCTCTTCCGGGGAACAACGCCCTGCTCCACCCGGTGTCCCTGAGGCTTGGCAGCCACCGCCTTCAGAATGAGCTTCCTGATCTCATCCTGGGGCGAAGCCTCCCGGCGGAGCACCTGGCGCAGGTCAATCTCGTCATCGGCCAGAAGGCAGGGCAGCAGCTTCCCGTCGGCGGAGAGCCGCAGCCGGTTGCACTTGAAGCAGAAGTGTTCGCTGACCGGGGTGATGAAGCCCACCGTGCCGCCGGCCCCCGGCAACTGAAAGTAGCTGGCCGGTCCGTTGCCCAGCGGCGCATCGCAGGGGGCCAGCTCGCCCAGTGAAGAGAGGCTCTGCCTGATCTCGGACGCCGGGACGAACTCGGTGGGCTTCCGGCCCTCTTCCACCAGCGGCATCAGCTCGATGAAGCGGATATGCCACCCCTGGCGGCTGAGGAGGGCAAAATCAACAACCTCATCATCATTCACGCCCCGCATGACCACCATGTTCACCTTGATGGGGGCGAGGCCGGCCCTGCGTGCCTCCTCGATGCCGTCCAGGACATCCCTCAGGGCATCATAGCCGGTGATCTGCCGGAACCTCTCCGTCTTCAGGGAATCGAGGCTGACGTTCACCCGCCGCAGTCCGGCCGCCGCCAGTCCGGCCGCCTGCTCCCTGAGCAGCACGCCGTTGGTGGTCAGGGCCACATCGTCGATGCCTTCGATCCGGGAGACCATCTCCACCAGCCCCACCAGCCCTTCCCTGGCCAGGGGCTCGCCCCCGCTGAGCCTGACCTTGGCAATGCCCATGCCGGCAGCCACCCGGACCACCGTGGCGATCTCCTCGTAGCTGAGGATGTCGGCCCGGGGCACCAGCGGGACCCCGCCGGCAGGCATGCAGTAGACGCAGCGCAGATTGCAGCGGTCGGTCACCGAGACTCGGAGGTAGCTGATGGGCCGCTGGAAGGAGTCCGATACGCCGCTCATCTACTGCACTCCCGCCTTCATTGTATTCAGGATGTCGAGAGCCTTGCGGGCCGCCTTGCCCCGGTGGCTGACCCGGCCCTTCTCCTCCAGAGTCAGCTCGGCCATGGTCTTGCCCAGCCCGGGCAGATAGAAGACCGGATCATAGCCGAAGCCTTTGTCCCCCTTCGGCTCGAAGGCGATCACCCCGGAGCACTCATCCTCGCACATCCCCACGATGCGTGAACCCGCGCCGATGGCGATGACGCACCGGAAACGGGCCGACCTCCGCTCCCGGGGCACGCCCTGCAAACGTGAGAGGAGAAAGGCCACCCTCTCCGCGTCGGTCTTCTTGCCCCCGTACCGAGCCGAAAGCGAGCCCGGCTCGCCGTCCAGGGCATCCACCTCCAGCCCGGAATCGTCCGCCAGAACCACGAACCGGCTGTCGGCGCAGTAGGCAGCGGCCTTGAGCCGGGCGTTCTCATGCAGGGTCTGCCCCGTCTCGCTCACATCCAACCCTATCCCCTCCTCTTCCAGGGAGGTCAACTGGAACGGGGCATGCCGAAGAAGGTAGGCAAACTCGCGCACCTTGCCGGGGTTTCTGGTGGCCAGCAGGAGTCTGGGCGTCAAAGCTTCACAAATCGCTTCTGCAGCTTCTTCATCACCTGCGGCATGGTGGTGTACTCCATCTCCTCCAGAGGCAGGCGATGGGGTTCGAATGGACCATGCCGCCGCAGGTACTCTGCAGCCTGGTTCGCCCAACGGCGCGGCTCATCGAAGGCGGGATCGTCGAACATATCCCTCGGCCCCACCAGCTTGCCGTCCGCAAGCTGGAAGCCGTACGAGATCACCCTGGGAGGCCCGTCGAAGCGGGACGGATTGGCCTGGTGCTGGGCCACAGGCATGAGGGGACCGTGATGGGAGCCCCTCATCCAGCCCTCCACCATCGCCGGCATGGTGAACGGCTCCAGGATCTCGCCCACCGCCGGGAAGTTCCCCTGTGACCTGACGATGCAGACCGGGTCGTCCTTGCCCACATACCGGCCGGCCATCATAGACAGACGCTGGGTGGAGGAAACAGCCGCCACCTCGCCCGTCTCGCGGTGGTAGACCGCCTTCACCGCATAGCGGCTGGGGGCGCCCATGAAGACCAGCATGTCATAGATCTCCTCGGGAGCATTGAAGGTGATCTTCTTGTGCTCCTTGACATCGTGTACCTCGAAGGCGAAGCCACCGTGCATATTGCCGGCAATAACCAGACCGATGGTGTTGAAGGGATCGGCGAACATCTTGTACAGGGGCATGTTCCAGGCTCCGGACGAGGTCTTGTCGGCCATGAATATGATCACCGTTTCGGCCTGCCGCTCCTCGATCTCCATCTCGGCCACGCCGGGGCCCATGGCCTTCACGTTGCCCGAGAAGGCGTCGGACAGGAGGTCCTGGCCCGCCCCGTGGAGTTTCAGCTTCTTGGCTATCTTGGTGCCCTCCACAAACGTGTCCCAGGCCAGCTTGTGAACGGCCTTGTTGTCCTCTCCCTTCTTATGGGTCATGATCAGCTGGACGTCATCGCCGCAGCTGGTCACGTGGTAGTCGATCAGCGTCCCTTCCTTCTTGGCCGCCTTGAGACATTCCTCGGCTTTCTCCAGGATCTTCGGATGCGAGGTGGAATGGCCAACATAGCCCCCGATATCGGCCTTAATCACGCTCAAAGTGACTTTCACCTGAATGCCTCCTTCCCGTTTTCTCTGCGGGGAGTATATCACACGTCAGGATCGAGGACAAACCGCCGCCCTCAGTACTCGAAGCCCTTCCGGGAGGGCACGCCCTTCCCGTAGGGATGCTTGATCTCCCGCATCTCGGTGACCAGGTCGGCGGCTTCGACGAGCTTCTGGTCGGCGTATCGTCCGGTGAGGATCAGCTCCACCTTCTCCGGCCTGCCCCGGATCAGCCGGACCACATCATCGACGTCGATGAGCTTCCAGGCGGCGGCCACATTGACCTCATCCAGGATGACCAGGTCGTATTCGCCGCTGAAGGCCGCCCGCCGGGCGTCCTCCAGGGCCTGCCCGGCCTGCTCCCGCTCCTCGGGCCTGACGTTCCGTGGATCGACGAACTCCCGCTGGCCGAATCTGGCGGCGGTGACCCCGGGCAGCAGTGCCAGCGAGTCATGCTCGCCATAGGGGTAGTCGCCCTTCATGAAGAAGGTGATGTGAACCCGCAGCCCATGGCCGGCAGCCCGCATGGCCGCGCCCAGGGCGGCCGAGGTCTTGCCCTTGCCATCGCCAGTGAAGATCTGGACCAGTCCGGCCATGAAGGTGGCCCCAGCTTACCAACGCCCTCTCCCCTGTGTCAATCACACTCCCCTTCTCTTGTCTTGCCATGGACCGGAGTGTATACTTAGCAGAGTTTGTCAGTTATGAGCTAGGGGGGCACGGCATGAAGGTATCCTGTGTTCAAGAGAACCTCAGCAAGGGACTGGGCATTGTGGGCAGGGCTGTGGCCACGCGGACGACCCTCCCCATCACCAACAACGTCCTCATAGCCACCGAGGACTCCCGGCTCCGGCTCACCGCCACCAACCTGGAGATCGCCATCAGCTGCTGGATCGGCGCTATGGTGGAGGAAGAAGGGGCGATCACCGTCCCGGCCAGGGTGCTCAGCGAGTTCATCAGCTCCCTCCCCAGCGAAAGAATCGACCTCCATGTGGTCCGCCAGAGCCTGGAGCTGAAATGCCTCCGATTCGAAGCCAGGATCAGCGGACTGGACGCCGATGACTTCCCCCCCATCCCCAAGGTGGGCGACGGCAAGACCTACCAGATCGAGCCCGATGCCCTCCGCGCCGCCATCAACCAGGTGGTGTTCGCCACCGCCTCGGAAGACACCCGGCCGGTGCTCACCGGCGTCTCCGCCGAGTTCGAAGATGAGACCCTCACCCTGGCTGCCGCCGATGGGTTCAGGCTGGCGGTGCACAGAGCCCCGCTGTCCGGTTCCGTGGACGAAAGAGCGGAGATCATCATCCCCAGCCGCTCACTGATAGAACTCAACCGCCTTCTGGCCGACCAGAAGGAGACCGTGGACATATCCATCAACCCCAACAAGAGCCAGGTGCTCTTCCGCTTGAAGGACATCGAGATCGTCTCACAGCTACTGCAGGGCACCTTCCCCAACTACAGGCAGCTCATTCCCCAGAGCTCCACCACCCGGTCCACGGTGAGCACCCCTGAGTTTCTCAGGGCCACCAAGACCGCCTCCATCTTCGCCCGGGACGGCAACGGCATCGTCCGCCTGCAGATGACCCCGGCAGAAGCCGGCCAGGGCAGCATGAACATCTCGGCCCGTTCGGAGCAGGTGGGCGACAACGTCGGCGAGATCGACGCCGAGGTGGAAGGGGAAGCGGCCAAGATCGCCTTCAACGGCAAGTACCTCATCGACGTGCTCAGCGTCATCCACGAAGGGCAGGTGACTCTGGAGACCACCACCCCTTCAAGCCCAGGGGTGCTCCGGCCGGTAGGCTCCGAGACCTACGTGCACATCATCATGCCGATGTTTGTGCAGTGGTGAGCGACCGGCGGTCTGCGGGCTGTCACTAGCAGTCCTGCCAATCCCCAGTTTGCGACTGCGAATCTGAGGCTGCCCGCGACCTCGGACAGCCTCTCCTAGGGCACAGGTTCCGAGCAAGTTTGACATCGCCCACGACTCCACCATAAGATTCGTTTGGATAGTATCCCAACAGTGAACATTGTGCCGCGCCTGCCAGAGGAAGTGAGCCTATGAGCAAAGCACCCATAGTACACCGCTATGCCTGGCACTCGCTGATATTCCAGGCTATCCTAGCTGGCTTGATAGTTGCAGCGCTGCTAGCCGCAACCGGTTGGTCCTTTGATATCGCCCTCTTGGTTGGGATTGCCCTGTACCTAGCCTACTCGATTGGAATCAGGAGAGTCATCGCCAAATCTCACTGGCGAGGAATGAATGCCGTCAAGTCAGGGCGTTTCCAGGATGCAATCCCATTCTTCGAGGATAGCTACGACTTCTTTTCGAGGCATGTTTGGCTCGACAAGGGACGCCATTTGCTCCTGGGGAGTTCCAGTGCTATGTCGTACCGCGAGATGGCGCTTGTCAACATGGCGTTCTGCTTTGCGCAAACCGGTCACGGGCGACGGAGCAAAGAGTACTATGAACGGGCTCTTCGAGAGTTCCCCGGCAGTGTCATAGCTCAAACGGCTTTGAGGATGGCGGATTCATTTGGGGAGACTGGCTCCCAGCAATAGGCGTGTCCCTCGATCCTCATGGCTACTTCTGTGCAACGATCTTTCTCACCTTCTCGATGCATAAGCGTGGAATGGTAGACATCCCGATGATGATACCGGCTGAAGCACGAAGATGACGGATGACGCAGAGCTTCTCGGCAAAAGCATACTGGTTGGGATAACCTACCTGGACAGGACGGATAAGCTGGAAAGGCAGGAGCAGTTCTTTGGCACAATAACAGACGTCAGTGATTCCTGGATCGAGGTCAAACCAGAGCGGGGCAGCAGAAGACACATACCGAACGAGCTCATTCTGGATGCGCCTCAAGGGAAATACGAGTGCGTTTCCACAGGCGAGATCATCAGGAATCCAGATTTCCTGGCGTCTTGGATCGTGAAGCCCGGCGAGTATCCGGATTCGCCGAAGTTGTGCACCCCCAACTACGCTCCCTTGGTAGACCCGTCTGTCCCCGAGGAATGGAAGGTCACGTACTCTCACGATCCAGCCCATCTCAATCATGTCATTGAGACCAAGGGAAGTCAGTATTTGGGCAAGCATGTCTTGCTGGGGCTGACATATGAGCGCCGCGTTGGCCGCAGGTGCGAGCAGACTAGGAAGGAAATGGTCCATGGCTGGATCTCCAGAGTGTCCTTCAAGGAAGGCGTTGTGATCTCACTTAGCGACGGGAGAGAGCGTGCGTTGCCGCCCGAGTTGTTGATGTTCCAGCCTGCCAGCCCGGGAGACTATGTATTGACCGCGAACGGAGAGAGAATCTCCGATGTTGACTTGGTGACGAGGTGGATCATCACCGAGAAGAACGATGACAGCCTCGATCTCGATACCGAGAGGGAATCGGGGCGTCAATGAGAAGCAGGGCTGTGGGACTCAAGCGGTGCTGGCTTGCTGAGGTGATACAATGGTCGGGGTACCGGCAATGACAACAGGCGCCAAGATCATCGATGTTTGGATGCAGCATCCGTTTGCTGACTTCGTCAACCATCCGATGTTCGAATCGCTGCGGCGCTGGATGAGGATGGACAAGCTGACGGAGGATATTCCGCCCGAGTTCACCATAGCTGCGATGGACCAGGCCCATGTTGAGAAGGGTCTGATATGCGCCTGGTGGGGGCCTCAAGGCCCTCTGGTCCACAATGACAAGGTGGCTTCACTGGTCAGGCAATTCCCGGACCGCCTGGTGGGGATAGCCTCGGTGGATTTGTTCAAGCCGATGGAGGCCATACGCGAACTCAGACGCTGTGTCAGTGAGCTGGGATTCAAGGGACTGAGGATCGTCCAGTGGTTCTGGAACCTGCCCCCTACCGACAGGCGGTACTACCCTCTCTACGCTGAATGCATCCACCTGGACATCCCCGTATGTCTTCAGGTGGGGCATACCGGACCCCTCTGTCCATCCGAACCGGGCCGGCCGATCCCGTACATTGATGAGGTCGCGATCGAGTTCCCTGAGCTCCGGATAGTGTGCGGTCATATAGGCTACCCCTGGACCACAGAGATGATAGCCGTGGCCACGAAGCACCCGAATGTGTTCATTGACACTTCGGCATACACCGCCAAGCGGTATCCACCTGAACTCGTGGCGTATATGAAGGAGCACGGCCGCGAGAAAGTCCTCTTCGGCACCAACTACCCCATGATTACTCCTGCCAAGTGTCTGGAGGCATTGGATCAACTGGGGTTGGAGGGCGAGGTGAAGGAGGCTTTTCTTCACCGGAATGCCCGGCAAGTGTTCAAGCTGGGCTGATGGTCAGCCGCCCCAGCAGTCCCGTCCCCTTGCACCGCGGCTGAAGCAACAGAAGCCACTGCCGCGCAGTAGGAGAGGAGCAGCGTCAGGATGACCCGCATCAAGCGCGTGGAAAGCATAGCCCGAGATCACGGCTTCACCGATTTCAAGTGGATTGACCCCAAGGACATCGTTGTCTCGCAGTGGGTCAGGATGAAGTGCGAATACGGCTGCTCCAACTACGGGCGGATGGCCTGCTGCCCTCCGAACACGCCAACGGTCGAGGAATGCAGGCAGTTCTTCGCGGAGTACCGCACTGCCATGGTCTTCCATTTCCAGCAGGTGTTCAAGGACACCCGGAAGCGCCATCGTTGGACCGCCAGAGTCAATGATGGCCTCTCCAAAGTGGAAAGGGACGTGTTCCTGGCGGGCCACCCCAAGGCCTTCATGCTCTTTCAGGGTGCCTGCCGCCTCTGCGCCGAGTGTGTTCCGGCGCGTGCAGACTGTAAGAAGCCGGACTTCTCAAGGCCGACGCCGGAAGCCATGGCTGTGGACGTGTTCTCGACGGTGCGGCCACTGGGCTACCCCATCGAGGTCTTGACCGACCGCTCACAGCAGATGAACAGGTACGGGCTCCTACTGGTCGAGTGAGAGGGCTCGCTGGCGCGGCTGCCTGGGAGCCGGATACCGTGTGGCAGGTCAAGAGACGGGCGGTGGCCCGCCGGGCCGGAATCAATCCCGGATGAGGGGACTGGTAGACTGACTGGCATAGATCCATGGAATACAAAGAGGCAATGGCCATACTGCAGGCCCTTCTGGAGAGGCATCAGCTTGGTGCCGAAGAGAAGGAGGCAGTGGTGACCGCCATCGGCGTTCTGAGTTGGGCTTCGCTGTCCGAGAGCAGGCTGAAGGCGCAGAAGGCCAAGCGAGACAAGAGCGCCGAGTGGTGACATCAGCCTGAATGGGTGGTGTAGTGCTTCGCAGATATCTATCTGTAGTTGCGCCAAGCCACCCCAGCCCTGGATCCCGCATCAAGTGCGGGATGACACGGGGTCGGGTCGGTCTGCCTGAGGCAGACGGCACCCACACCAGGCTCGGCGTCCGAGATGAGGCCGGTATGAGGTGACGCTGCCCGACTGGAATTGAGCTGACGGAGGCTGAAGACGGGATGGAAGAGAGACTGAAGTGTCCCTACTGCGAAGGCGAGATGGTTTCGGGTGAGGTATACGTGAAAGGCAAAATCCTGACCTTTCTTCTGGTTGGCGCATCTTGGTCATGGCTCTGGTTCAGAGGCGATTCCGGCTCGAAGGCAGAGCAGATTGTAGGAGGGTGGTACGGTGACATGGACAAGAAAGCGGCGCAGCGCTGTCCCTCATGCGGTGCTGTGATCATCAAGGGTAGCCGACGGTAGGTCAGTCGAATCGGGGGCGGGTCGGTCTGCCTGAGGCAGACGACACCCACACGAGGCTTGGTGTCCGAGCCCGAGGCTGGCATGAGGCAATGCCGCCCGACTGGAATTGAGCTGACGGAGGCTTGAGATGCGGACAGAAGTGAGACTGAAGTGCCCGTACTGCGAAGGAGAGATGGTCCCGGGCCGGGCGTGCATCAAGGGCACGCTGAAGGATTTCCTGGTGGCCGGATTGTCTTCGCATCAACTCTGGTTCCGGCGCGATGGAAGCCCTGAAGAAGAGAGGGTGTTGAGCAGTTGGAGTGAAGGCGATAGAGAGGGGCACCAATGCATCTCCTGCGGGGCGGTGCTGCTCAGAAGCAGGCCAGAGACAACGCAGTCAGACGGCATGCGCGAGGAGAAGCTGTGCCACAATTGCCTCCGCATGGTAGCCGGGGACTCCAAGTTCTGCCAGTTCTGCGGAGCCGATGTGGCACAGGCGTAGAGGCGAGCCATCCCTCTGGCATGGTAGCTCGCCCCGAACGGCGGCCAGACTCGGGTTGCCTCTGCCCGACCTGGTCGGTTATGATGGTCACCACCGGCTGAATCGAAGGGCGTCCGCATGTGGGACAGAGCCTTCGTACACATCTCCGCCCGGTGGTGCAGGCATAGATGACAGAGCCCCTTGAGGATGAGTTCAGGGTAATCCACGAACCGAAGTTCGTCAGGCCCACACTCATAGCGGCCTGGCCCGGCATCTCCAATGTGGCCCTGGAAGCCACGGGCTATTTGAAGGACAAGCTGGGGGCCCAGGAGTTCGCCGAGATCGAGTCATCCTCGTTCTTCGAGCTGGGCGGAGTGTACGTGGAGAAGAACCTGGTCCAGCCCCCCAGGCTGCCTCAGAACAAGTTCTACTACTGGCTGAGAGAGGGCAGGGAGAGAAGGACGCTGGGGGACCTGATCATCTTCATGGGAGAGGTGCAGCCCACCTCCAAGAGCCGGGAGTTCGCCAACAAGATACTGGACTTCAGTCAGGAGTTCGGGGTGAAGAGCGTCTACACCTTCGCCGCGGCACTGGTGTCGCAGTTCAGCGATGAGTCCCGCGTCTGGGCAGCGGCCACAGACGATGATCAACTGGCCAGGCTGGAGGAGGAGGGGCTGGGGCTGAAGGGGGACTTCTACATCGCCGGCATGAACGGACTGCTCCTGTCGGTGGCCCGAGAGAGGGGCATGAGGGCCACCTGCCTGCTGGGAGAGACGCCCCGCTACATGAGCGAGATGCGGAATCCCATCGCCTCGCGGGCGGTGCTCGAGGCTCTGACCAAGCTGCTCAAGATCGAGATCGACATGAAGGAAATGGACGAGATCGCGGAGCAGGCCGCCCAGCAGATCGAGGAAGTGGTCAGGGAAAGCCGCCGCCAGTTCATCAAGGACTTCACCGTGCCCCTGTGGGAGCGCACGGACGAAGAGGAGAAGGAGTAGCCCCGAGCCGGCTGCCCTCCGGCGCAGTGCTTAGCAGTTATGGTCATGCGTAGTTGTGCCACACCACCCCAGCCCTGGATCCCGCATCAAGTGCGGGATGACACCGGTGTCGGGTCGGGGACCCGACACCCACCCAACGTGCGATAGCCAGTAGGGCTAGCGAACCGTTGGAGATACCGCACTGGCCTCAGGTCTACAACGCCCCGATCCCGCCATCCGGGTTCTGCCTCACCCGCTAAAGGCAATCACGGGTCTCGACAAATGGACGCATCATGCGTAGAATTGCACGCTGGAAACGCAGGAAAGGAGGGGCGGGTTGGAGTACTTCCTCTCTGAGCAGCAGCAGACACTGAAGGGCCTGGCCCGGAAGATAGCCGAGCAGAGGATACTGCCCGTGCGGGCGGAGCTTGATGAGAAGGAGGAGTTCCCCGGGGACCTGATCAGGGAGATGGCGGCCAGTGATCTGCTGCGCATCTTCATCCCCGAGGAGTACGAGGGGCTGGGGGGCGGTTCGCTCGATCTGTGCCTGGTCATAGAGGAGCTGTCCCGGGTCTGCGGCGGGGTGGCCATCTGCTACGGCGCCAACGCCCTGGGGGCGCTGCCCGTGATCGGCTACGGCAGCGATGAACAGAAGAAGAAGTACCTCCCGGATGTGGCCAGCGGGAAGAGGCTGACCGCCTTCGCCGTGACGGAGGCCACCGCAGGGAGCGATGCGGCCAACATCCGGACCACGGCGGTCCGGTCGGATGGATACTACGTGCTGAACGGCACCAAGCAGTTCATCACCAACGCCGGAGAGGCCGAGATCTACTCCGTGGTAGTCATGACCGACCCCGCCAAGGGCAGCCGGGGCGCCAGCGCCTTGATTGTGGAGAAGGGGACGCCGGGATTCTCCTTCGGCAAGAAGGAGAAGAAGATGGGCATCCGGACCTCCTCCACCAGAGAGCTGGTCTTCCGCGACTGCCGCGTGCCGGAGGGGAACCTCATCGGCAGAGAAGGGCAGGGTTTCATCATCGCCATCAGAACGCTGGACCGGTCCCGGCCAGGAGTGGCCGCCCAGGCGCTGGGCATCGCCCAGGGGGCGCTGGAGGCCGCGGTGGAGTATGCCCGGCAGCGGGTCCAGTTCGGCCATCCCATCTCGGCGATTCAGGCCGTCCAGCACCTGCTGGCCGACATGGCCACCGAGGTGGAGGCGGCCCGGGCGCTGATCTATGCCACGGCCAGGACCATCGATGCCGGTGCCAAGGGCTTCGCCGAGGAAGCGGCCATGGCCAAGGTCTTCGCCTCTGACATGGCCATGAGGGTGACCACCAACGCCGTGCAGATACTGGGCGGCGCGGGATACATGCGGGACTACCCCGTGGAGAAGATGATGCGGGACGCCAAGATCACACAGATCTATGAAGGCACGAACCAGGTAGTCCGGAACACCATCGCCCTGGAGGTCCTGAAGAGGAAGGCCCTCCGGGAATGAAGATCGCCGTCTGCATCAAGCAGGTGCCGGGCAAGTTCAAGATAGAGATCGACCCGCAGTCCGGAGCCCTCACCAAGTCCGGCACCGACAGCATGATCAATCCCTTCGACCAGAACGCCCTGGAGGAGGCCCTGCGCCTGAAGGAGAAGCACGGAGGGAAGGTCTCCGCGGTCAGCATGGGCCCGGCCCAGGCCGCCGAATCGCTGCGGGAAGCCATCGCCCTGGGCGCGGACGAGGCCATCCTGCTCTCCGACCCGGCCTTCGAGGGCTCGGACACCTGGGCCACCGCGCATGTACTCTCGCTGGGGATGAAGAAGCTGGGGCCTCCCGACCTGATCATCTGCGGGCGGCAGAGCCTCGACGGCGAGACCGGTCAGGTGGGACCGGAGCTGGCGGAGATGCTGGGACTGCCCTTCGTCTCTTCCGTGAGCAGGATCGAGGAGGTGGGGGAAGGAAGCATGAGAATGCAGCGGATGGCCGAAGAGGGCCATCATGTCGTTGAGATGCAGCTGCCGGGAGCCATCAGTGTGGTGAAGGAGATCAATGTGCCCCGTCTGCCCTCGCTGCGGGGGCTGATGCAGGCCAAGAAGGCCGCCATCACAGTGTGGAACGGCCAGGAGCTGGGGGCGGACCCGGCCCGGGTGGGGTCGCAGGGCTCGCCACTGCGCACGGTGAGGGTGACCCAGCCCCAGCGTTCCGCCCAGCGGGAGATGCTTCAGGGCAGTCCGGAGAGCCAGGTGGACGAGGTGGTGGAGAAGCTGAGGCAGTCCAGGATACTGTAGGGAGCGAGAGAGGGAACACCGCCATGCAGAGTCAGACCCCCGGTGAAGTGTGGATACTGGCCGAACAGGCAGGGGGCAGGATAGAGGCTGCGGCCCACGGTCTGGTCTTCAAGGGCCGCAAGCTGGCCCACGACCTGGGCGTGAGGCTGACCGTGCTCTGCTTCGGCCAGAATGTGGAGGGGGCGGAGGAACTTCTCGCCGACGGCGCGGACAGGGTCTGCCTCGTTGACGATCCCGACCCGGAGCACCGCGACGGGGAGATCTACGCCCGGGCCCTGGTCGAGATGGTCCGCCGCCACCAGCCCGCCATCCTGCTGACCACCGCCGGCCTGTCCACTTCGGCCTTCTTCCCCAGGGTGGCCGCCGCCCTGGAAACGGGGCTGTCGGCCAACTGCACCGCGCTGGAGATCGACCCGCAGACGAAGGTGCTGAGGCAGACCCGCCCGGCCCTGGGGGGCAACGTGCTGGCCACCATGGAGAGTCCGGTGCGGCGGCCCCAGATGGCCACGGTGCGGCCCTACGCCTTCAAGAGGGGAGAGCCGGACCCGGCGCGGCGGGGCGAGATAGTCAGAGTGGACCTTGAGAGCCAGCCGGCCGCCTCCCGGACCAGGCTGCTCAAGGTCATCAATGACCTGGACCAGAAGGTGAAGCTGGAGGAGGCGGACATCGTGGTCTGCGGCGGGCGGGGGCTGGGCAAGGCCGAGAACTTCCAGGTCGTGGCCGCGCTGGCCGAGGCGCTGGGCGCCGGGCTGGCCTGCTCGCGCCCTCCCGTGGACGACGGCTGGATCCCCTATTCACACCAGATCGGGCAGACGGGGCGGACGGTGGCCCCCAGGCTGTACATCGCCTGCGGAGTGTCCGGGGCTCCCCAGCATCTGGCCGGCATGCAGACCTCGGAGGTGATCCTGGCCATCAACAGCGATCCTCAGGCCCCCATCTTCGAGGTGGCCAGCTACGGCATCGTGGGCGACCTGTTCAAGGTGGTCCCCCTGCTCACGGCCAAACTCAGAGGTCTGCGCGGCTAGCGGCCTCGGTTGTCAGGACACTGACCGGCCGGCGGGCCGGAGAAGGCGCAGAACCTCAGCATGAGGACTCCGGCCAGCAGCGCCAGGCTTCCCCCGTAGGTGAAGGTGGCCCAGGCCCCGAAGCTGTCCCACAGCGTGCCGGCGATGAGCCCTGCGGGCAGGGCCACCAGTCCCATGAAAGCATGGAGGGTGCCCAGGGCGGTCCCCCGGACATCCTCCGGGGCCAGATCGCAGGCATAGGCCCGCTCCGCGCCGACCACCAAGGCATGGACCAGTCCGTAGACCACGAACAGCGCCACCAGAGAGGCCCGGGAGTCCAGCAGGGCGAACCCCAGGCAGGTCAGCCCGAAGAGGAGATACCCCAGCACCAGGATCCTGCCCCTGCCGATCCGGTCCGAGAGAACCCCTGCGGGAATGGACATCAGGGCGTAGACGGCGTTGTAGAGGGCATAGAGCAGGATGGCCAGGCCGATGGCCGATCTCTCGCTGGCACCCTGCCCGAAGATGTCCTGGGCCCGGAGGACGAAGAACATGTAGGTGAAGTTGCCCAGGGCGAATATGGCCGCGATGAGCACGAACCAGCGCAGTTGCCGCGGCAGGGCGCGGAAGTTGACTCCCAATCCCCTGTTCCGCTGGGGTTGGCGCTTCAGCTCGGTGATGCGGAAGAAGGGGACCAGGGCGGCGAAGGCGATCACGGCGCAGGCCAGAATGATCCATTCGAAGCGGAAGTCGAAATACCAGTAGAGCAGGAAGGCCAGCAGAGAGCCGCCGATGGCCCCGGTGGTGTCCATGGCCCGATGCACCCCGAAGGCCCTGCCCCTGACCCGGTACGCGGTGCAGTCGGCGATGATGGCGTCCCGGGGAGCCTCGCGGAGTCCCTTGCCCACCCTCTCTGCCGAACGGGCGATCATGGCGTGCTGCCAGACGGTGGAGAAGGCCAGCGACAGCTTGGCCATGGCCGAGAGGGCGTAGCCCCAGAAGACGAAGGGCTTCCTGACGCCGAATCTGTCCGACCAGTAGCCAGAGAAGACCTTCAGGGCGCTGGCCACGCTGTCCCCCAGTCCACCGGTCAGACCCACGGCGAAGGCCGTGCCCCCCAGCGCCGTGATATACATGGGCAGGATGGGCAGGACCATCTCGCTGCTGAGATCGGTCAACAGGCTGACCAGTCCCAGCAGGAAGACGTTGACACCCAGCCCCTGGAAGAACCTGGCTCTCACTGGCACTCCTCAGCAGGCCGTCGCCCGGCGTCTCAACGGTCAACTCCGGGCGGCATTCGGATAACATAGGCCACGCCGTCAGCCGCTGTCAAACAAGTCGCCGCCCTTCCCGCCTGCGCGCTGTTGCGGAAGCGGCCCATTCGGGCTAGAGTATGTAGCGGTCTGCGAAGCCGACCGACGCCCGGAGGAGCGCCTTGCACGTCGCCCGCCTGAATCTGGTCAACTTCCGCAACTACCGGCAGTTGGAGCTGGCACTGCCTCCGCACATGGTCATCATTCAGGGCGACAACGCCCAGGGCAAGACCAACCTGCTGGAATCCATCCACGTCATGACCACCACCAGGTCGCATCGGGCCGCGAGCGACCGGGAACTGCTAAACCACGATGCCGCCGCGGAGGACCTGCCCTTCGCCCGGCTGAGCGCCGCTGTGGAGAAGGCCGAAGGGCGGCTGGATATCGAGATCGTCATGCGGCTGGAGAGAAGCGGGCCAGCGGCGAAAGAGGACTGCGCCGCGGCTCCGGCCATCCCCCTGCGGAAGCGGATCAAGGTCAACGGCATCCCCCGGAGGGCGGCCGACCTAGTAGGGCAGGCCAATGTGGTCATGTTCAGCGCCCTGGACACCAGTCTCATCACCGGCCCTCCATCCCTCAGCCGGCGCTACCTGGACCTGGTCAACTCCCAGATGGATGCCGCCTACCTCCGCTCGCTGCAGAGGTACGCCCGGGTGCTGGTGCAGCGCAACCACCTGCTCAGGCTGCTGCAGGAACGCCGGGGGCCGGACCGGCAACTGGACTTCTGGGACAACGAGTTGGTGGAGAGCGGCTCCTATGTGGTGCTACGGCGTCAGCGTTTGGTCAGATCTCTGAGCCGGCTGGCACAGGGGATCCACGGTGAGGTGAGCAGCCGGGCCGAGAGGCTGGAGATAGCCTACCTGCCCAGCACCGGGCCGGGGGAGACCCGCTCAGAGATCGAGCAGCGTTTCCGGGAGGCCCTGCAGAGGGGCCGGCGCAGGGAGGTCTCCCATGGAATGACACTGGCCGGACCTCATAGGGACGGGCTGCTGTTCCGGGTCAACGGGGCCGACCTGAGCAGGTACGGCAGCCGGGGGCAGCAGCAGACCACGGCCATATCGCTCAAGCTGGCCCAAGCGGTGCACATGATGGACGAGAGGGGCGATCCCCCCGTCCTGCTTCTGGATGACGTCTTCTCCGAGCTGGACCGGCATAGACGGCAGCACCTGCTGGAATCTATCGCCCCGTTCCAGCAGGTGCTGGTTTCGGCCACCGACCTCGACAGCTTTGAACCTGCCTGGCTGGCCGGCGCCGCCTGTTTCAGGGTACGGCAGGGTATCGTCGAACCGGCCTAGGCCTCCACTACCTTGGGCAGTTGGGCCAGGGCCTTGGCTACCATCTCCTTGGGATAGTCATAGTCCTGGAGCTTGCCCGAGAGGTACTCGTCATAGGCTCCCAGGTCGAAGTGACCGTGACCTGACAGGGCCAGGACGATGGTCTTCTTCTCGCCCGATTCCTTGCACTTCTGGGCTTCATCGAAGACCACCTTGATGGCATGGGCCGGTTCCGGAGCGGGGATGATCCCCTCGGCCTTGGCGAACTCCACTGCGCTGCGGAAGATGGCCGTCTGGTTGACCGCCCTGGCCTCGACCAGACCCAGATTGGCCAGGTGGGAGACGATGGGGGCCATGCCATGATAGCGCAGTCCGCCGGCATGCACCGGAGGAGGCACGAAGCCGTGTCCCAGGGTGTGCATCTTGGCTATGGGGGCCATGCCAGCCACATCTCCGAAGTCCCAGGTGTAGGGTCCCTTGGTGATGCTGGGGCAGGCCTCGGGTTCCACCGCAATCACCTGGATCTTCTTGCCTTTGAGCTTGTCCGGCACGAAGGGCAGGAACATGCCCGCGAAGTTGCTGCCGCCGCCGATGCAGCCGACGATGATGTCGGGGTAGGCGTCAGCCTTCTCCAGTTGCTTCTTGGTCTCCAGCCCGATGACCGTCTGGTGCATCAGGACATGGTTCAGAACGCTGCCCAGGGAGTAGAAGGTGTCATCACGGGTGGCGGCATCCTCCACAGCCTCACTGATGGCGATGCCCAGGCTGCCCGAGCAGTTGGGGTCGTCACCCAGGATCTTGCGTCCAATGTTGGTGTCCTGGCTGGGACTGGGCACCACCTTGGCCCCGAAGACCTCCATCAGCACGCGGCGGTAGGGCTTCTGGTGGTAGCTCACCTTGACCATGTAGACCTTGCACTCCAGGCCCATGAAGCAGCAGCCCATGGACAGGGCACTGCCCCACTGTCCAGCGCCGGTCTCCGTGGCCAGCCTCTTGGCCCCGGCCTTCTTGGCATAGTAGGCCTGGGCCACGGCGGTGTTCAGCTTGTGGCTGCCCGCCGGGCTTTCTCCCTCGTACTTGTAGAAGATCTTGGCCGGCGTTCCCAGGGCCTTCTCCAGCCGGTGGGCCCGGTGCAAGGTCGTCGGCCTCCACAGGCGGTAGATCTGCTGGATCTCCTCCGGGATGTCGATGTACCGCTCCTTGCTATGCTCCTGCTCGTTGAGGGAGGCGGGGAACAGCGGCGGGGGCAGGATGGTGGGTTCCGTGGTGCCCGGGTGCCTCAAGGGCGGCAGCGGCTTGGGCAGGTCCGCCTGGACGTTATACCAGGCAGTGGGGATCTCCTTCTCAGTCAGCATGTACTTGGTCTGGTCCAATTACTCCTCCTTCCTCGATTTGATCTGCGTTCCTGAGATGTGCGTCCAATCATCAAGCACTCATCCGCCGGAGCGGATGACCTGCCTGTCCTCTGAATATGCACCTCCTTTCCATGGCAATGCTCTATCCTTCACTGTCACCGGCTCAGGAGGCGTCCAGGGCCTCCCTCATTCCGGCCACCAGCTCACCAAGTCGGCGGTACGGCCGGCCGTCCATCAGTTGGAGCAGGCGGCTGCCCACGATCACCCCGTCGGCCACCCTGGCCGCCCGTCCGGCCTGCTCCGGCGTGGAGATGCCGAAGCCGACGCACAAAGGCAGCGCCGCTCTCTTCCTCACCCGGCCGACGAATGACTCCAGATCCGGCGGCAGGTCCTGCCGCGCCCCGGTGACTCCGGCCAGCGACACCAGGTAGATGAAGCCCCGGGACCGCTGCGAGACCAGATCGATGCGCGACTGGCTGCTGGTGGGGGCCAGAAGATAGATCAGGTCCATCCCCTCACCGGCGCAGCAGGTCTCCAGTTCCCCACCCTCCTCGGGGGGCAGGTCGGGGACGATCAGGCCGTCGAGGCCTCCCTCGGCCGACAGCCGGCAGAAGGCCTCCGGGCCGAGACTGAGCACCGGATTGCAGTAGGTCATGAACACCAGAGGGATAGCCACCTTCCGCCTCAGCTCGGCGGCCACCTCCAGGCACAGCCGCGGCGTGACTCCGTTGGCCAGCGCCCGGTGGGCCGCCTCCTGGATGGTGGTGCCGTCCGCCAGGGGATCGGAGAAGGGGATGCCCAGCTCGATGACGTCGCAGCCCCAGCCGGCCAGCAGGGGGACCACCTCCAGGGTGGCCTCCAGCGACGGATAGCCCACGGTGACATACCCGATGAGGGCCTTCCTCCGGGCCAGGGCCGAGCCGATCCGGCTCATCGGCCGGCCTCCAGAGCCTCCGAGACGATGCCCAGATCCTTGTCCCCCCGGCCGGAGAGATTGATGACCATCAGCGCCTCGCGGGGCAACTCCGCGGCCACGTGGACGGCGTGATACACGGCATGGGATGGCTCCAGGGCAGGGATGATGCCCTCCGTCTCGCAGAGGAGCTTGAACCCCTCCAGGGCCTGGCCGTCGGTGACGGCCACATAGGTGGCCCGGCCGCTGTCCCGGTAGTGGGCATGCTCCGGCCCCACGCCCGGGTAGTCCAGTCCCGGGGCGATACTGAAGGTGGAGGCGATCTGACCGGCTTCATCCTGGAGGACATAGGACTTCGTCCCGTGCAGCACGCCCGGCCTGCCCCGGACCAGGGAGGCCGCATGGCTGCTGCCGTCGAGTCCCTTCCCAGCCGCCTCGACGCCGATGAGCCGCACCGACAGGTGCTCCACGAAGGGACGGAACATGCCGATGGCGTTGCTGCCGCCGCCGACACAGGCCACTACGCAGTCCGGCAGCCGGCCGTACCGGGCCAGCATCTCATCCCGGGTCTCCCGGCCGATGACCGATTGGAAGTTGGCCACCATGTCGGGATAGGGATGCGGCCCCACCGCCGAGCCCAGAAGGAGATGGGTGTGCCTCACATTGGTCACCCAGTCACGGATGGACTCGTTGACGGCGTCTTTCAGCGTCCGGCTGCCGCTGGATACCGGGCAGACCTCGGCGCCGAGGAGCTTCATCCGGAAGACGTTGCTGGACTGCCGCCGCACGTCCTCGTCGCCCATGTAGATGACGCACTTCACCTTGAGCAGGGCGCAGACCGTGGCCACGGCCACTCCGTGCTGTCCGGCACCGGTCTCGGCCACGATCCTCTCCTTGCCCATCCGCCGGGCCAGCAGGCCCTGACCCAGGGCGTTGTTGATCTTGTGGGCCCCGGTGTGCAGCAGGTCCTCCCTCTTGAGCAACAGGCTGGCCCCACCCGCCCTGGCCGACAGCCCCCGGGCATGATACAGAGGGGTGGGACGGCCGGCGTAGTCACGGCAGAGCAGATCGAACTCGCTCCAGAAGGCGGGGTCGGCGCAGGCCGCCCCATAGGCCCTGTCCAGCTCCTCCAGGGCGCTCATCACCGTCTCGGGGACGAACCTGCCCCCATAGGAGCCGAAGTAGCCCTTTTCGTCAGGTAGCTTCAGTTTGCCTGCCCCTTTCTCAGTCCGTCCCTGAGGGAACCGGGCTGCTCTTGGCCGCTTCTATGAAGGCCTTCAGCCTGGCGTGGTCCTTGACACCCGGCCGCGACTCCACGCCGCTGGCCACGTCCACGGCACAGGGCCGTCCGATGGCGATGGCCTGTCCCACGTTGCTGGCGGTCAGGCCGCCGGAGATGATCACCGGGCCGCAGGCGGCAGCCCGCCGGGCGATGCTCCAGTCGAAGGTCCGGCCGGTGCCCCCCTTGAGCACCGCATGGTGGGTATCGAGCAGATAGGCGGCCACCCTGTACCCGGGCAGCGCGGCCAGGACCGATTCGTCCCTGACCGCAAAGGACTTGATGACCCGGGGGGCCAGGGCCCGGCAGTCGGCCGGGGTCTCCTCGCCGTGCAGTTGGGCCAGGTCGAGATGGCACAGCTTCATCACCGCCTCTACCCCGGCAACGTCACGGTCCACAAAGACCCCCACCGTGCAGACGAAGGGGGGCAGCATCGCCACGATGCGGGCCGCCTGCTCCGGCGTCACCTGCCTGGGGCTGGGGGCGAAGACGAAGCCCAGCGCGTCCGCCCCGAACTCAACGGCGGCCAGGGCATCATCGGCGCTGGTGATGCCACAGATCTTGACCCTGACCATTCCCCGTCTCTCCATCAGCCCTTCACCAGCTCCTGCAGCCTGGCCTCGGGGTCGGGACTGGTCACCAGAGCCTCGCCTACCAGGAAGGCGTTGACCCCCGCGGCCCTGAGGGCCGAGATGTCCGCCCTCGACCGTATCCCGCTCTCGCTGACCACGGTGATCCCGTCGGGAATCAGGGGGCGCAGCGTCAGCGTCGTCCCCAGATCCACGCTGAAATCGGCCAGACTGCGGTTGTTGATGCCCACAATGGCGGCTTTGGCGGACAGGGCCTTCTCCACCTCCGCCTCTGTATGCACCTCAACCAGGGCAGCCATGCCCAGGCCCTCGGCCATGCCGATGAACGCCCTCATCTCGTCCGAGGACAGCAGTGAGGCTATGAGCAGCACGGCGTCAGCGCCCCAAAACCTGGCTTCGTGGATCTGGTACTCGTCCAGAATGAAATCCTTGCAGAGCACCGGCAGCTCCGTGGCCAGACGCGCCGCGGTCAGGTCGGCCCGGTCGCCCTTGAAGCGTGTGCGCTCCGTCAGCACCGAGACGGCCGCCGCGCCTCCCCTGGCGTATCTCAGCGCCATCATGCCAGCATCGAGCCGGGGACAGAGCCAGCCCTTGGAGGGCGAGGCCCTCTTCATCTCGGCGATGAGCCTCACCCCGTCACCGCACAGCGCGGCCCCGAAGTCCCGCGGCATCCCATGGATGTTCAATCCCCCCGCCAAGCCGGCGAGCGGTTCGCGGTGCTTCCTTTCGGCCAGCCCCCGGCGGACGTCCGCGGCTATGTCATCGACGATGGTCATGCCTGCCCCATACTCTGGGTAAGATTGACCAAGGCATTCAGCCGACCCAGCGCTGCGCCGCTGTCTATCGACTGCACAGCCAGTCCCATTCCTTCCTTGAATCCACCCGCTCTCCCGGCGGCCACCAGTCCGGCCGCGGCGTTGAGCAGCACCGTGTCCCGCACGGAGCCTCTCTCTCCTCCGAGCACGGCCTTCATCATAGCGGCGTTGTGCTCCGGCGATCCCCCGCTTATCTGATCCGGCCGGGCCGGCGGCAGCCCCAGGTCCCGGGGATCGAGCGGGAAGCTGTCCACCCGGCCGTCCCGGAGCCGGGCCACCATGTTGGTGCCTGAGAGCGACAGCTCGTCCAGTCCCCCGGCGCCATGGACCACCAGCGCCGAATGCACGCCCAGCATGTCCAGCACAACAGCCATGGTCTCCACCAGTTTTGAATCGTATACGCCGAGCAACTGGCTTGAGGCCGAGGCGGGATTGGTCAGCGGGCCGAGGATGTTGAAGATGGTCCTGATGCCGATCTCCCGCCTGGGAAGGGCGGCATGTTTCATGGCCGGATGAAGCAACGGGGCGAAGAGAAAGCCGATGCCCGCTTCGTCGATGCACCGGGCCATCTCTTCCGGTTTGAGATCGATCTTCACCCCCAGGGCCTCCAGCACATCAGCGCTGCCGCAGCGGCTGGACACGGAGCGGTTGCCGTGCTTGGCCACCGGCACGCCCGCGCCGGCGATGACCAGGGCCACGGCCGTGGACACGTTGAAGGTGCCCGCACCGTCCCCGCCGGTGCCGCAGGTGTCCATCAGGGGCTTCGTGGCCGTGATCACCCTGAGGCACCTGGCCCGCATGGCCCGGGCGCAGCCCGCGATCTCCGCCGCCGTCTCCCCCTTCATCCTCAGCGCGGTGGCGAAAGCGCCGATCTGCACCGGTGTGGCCTCTCCGGACATGATTTCGTGCATCACCACCTCGGCCTGGCCCTGTTCCAGGTCCGCCCCTTCCACCAGCCGGGCAATGGCCTCCTTGATCATCTCCTATCCCTACCCCCGGCCCTCGGACTTCCAGCGCTCCGCCAGACAGACCGCATCGTCCAGGACCTGGATCTTGCTCAGGGTCTCCTGGTACTCCCTCATCGGATCGGAGTCGGCCACGATCCCGGCCCCACCCTGCAGATAGACCATGTCGCCCACCATGACAATGGTCCGGATGGTGATGCAGGTGTCCATATTGCCCCCGAAGCCGAAGTAGCCCACCGCGCCGGCGTAGGGTCCTCGCCGGGTCCCCTCAAGCTCAGCGATGATCTCCATGGCCCGCACCTTGGGGGCACCGCTGACCGTGCCCGCCGGGAAGCAGGCCCGGAGGAGATCGAAGGCACTGCAGCCCTGGTTCAAATCCCCTTTGACCGACGACACGATGTGAATCACGTGGGAGTACTTCTCTATTCCCATGTACAGGGGCACCTTGACAGAGCCATGCCGGGCCACCCGGCCGATGTCGTTCCGGCCCAGATCCACCAGCATGTTGTGCTCTGCCCTCTCCTTGGGATCTGCCAGCAGGAGGGCGATGGTGGCCTGGTCCTCTTCTTCGCTGCTGCCCCTGGGCCTGGTACCGGCGATAGGCCTGGTCTCGGCCAGGCCTCCCTCCAGCTTCACCAGCATCTCCGGAGACGAGCCGATCAACTGGAAGTGACCGAAGTCGAGGTAGAACATGTAGGGCGAGGGATTGAGCATGCGCAGGGCCCGATAGATGGAGAAGGGCTGGGCCACTGTGCGGCGGCGCAGCCTCTGAGAGAGGACGATCTGGAAGGCATCGCCGCTGAGGATGTACTCCTTGGCGGCTCTGACCGCATCGCAGAACCGCTCCGCGGAGAAGTTCGATTCCAGGGCCGGGTTGGCCTGCCCCCCCACCGGAAAGGAGGTCCGCGGCTCCGGGACGAGGTCGCTCCGCATGGCCTCGGCGACAGCCTGGATCTTCGCGGCCGCCTGCCTTTCCATCCCAGAGCCGTCGGCGGGTACGTTGGAGACCACCTTCATCTTGTGCTGCACGTGGTCGAAGACCACCTGGGTGTCGCTGAACAGGAAGGACGAGTCAGGCAGGCTGAGTTCATCGTGGCGACAGCCGGGCAGGTCCTCGAAGAAGCCCACCACGTCATAGCCCAGATAGCCCACAGCCCCGCCGCAGAAGTGAGGCAGCCCGGGTGCCTGGACCACCCCGTAGCGGGAGAGGAGCGACTGCACCAGGTGCAGCGGGTCGGGCCCCTTCCCGCCCCTGGCCAGGGCAATGCTCGTAGTCCCCCGCCTGCTGCGCACCAGGCCCTCATCCCCGCTGGTCTGGACCTGCAAATAGGGGTCGGTGCCGATGAAGGAGTACCGGCCCAGCTGCTCCCCCCTCTCCACGCTCTCCAGCAGGAAGGACGGCGCCCGCTTGCCCAGCTTGAGGAAGACCGAGACCGGCGTCTCCAGGTCGGCCGGCAGCTCCCTGACCACCGGGATCAGGTTGCCCTGATGGCTGTCTTTATGTAAAGTCTCCAGACTGTCCACGGCTCTCCGCTGCCCAAACAATAAGCCCTCCGCTCCATTGAGGGGCGGAGGGCTCCATCCGCGGTGCCACCCTCTTTGGTCTCCAGCGGAGACCATCTCTTCTCAGGTACAGGGGCAATGCCTCGGCGAACGCCCTATACCCTGGGTTGTGATTACGGTACCCTTTCCGTCAGACCCTACTCGGCAATGCCTTTGGGGTTGCAGCTCCCAGGCCCATTCAGCTTCTGCGCCAGCGTCGGCTCACACCTGCCCCGACTCTCTGTGCCTCGCTGGAAGCCTACTCTCCCTGTTCTCAGCCTTTCACCTATTCAATTGCGCAGCATTATAGAATGCTCATAATGCCTTTGTCAACATGCGCATGCGCCGGCCGGGGGCCGCTTGGCGGGGGGCCTCTGTGCTCGTTCTGAACCGCTTCCATGGTGGCAGGGTCACCGACGCCCACCACAAGGCCAAGGCGAAGCCCGCGCCTAGTGCGGCTTCTCGGCCACGATGTATTGCGCGATCGTGCCGAGCCGGCCTCGGTCAAACGCAACGAAGGCCTCCCCCTCCTCGTTGAACCTGGTGAGCAGCTTGGAGAGGTGGGCGGGCAGCAGCCTGAGCCGTGTCCCCACCTTGGTCACCCGCTCCGCCAAGACGAAGTACCTGTTGAGGTACTCAATCATCGGGACCATCAGGCCGTCGATGCTGGGGTTCTCGTTCTTGACCACCTTCAGGCCCGACTCGTGGAAGGCACGCTGGTAGTCATGCCAGTGGAGCGCGCGGAGAAGCCCGACCAGCGGCTTCGTCTTGCTCAGGAGCCGCACGTGCTCGGGGTTGGCGGGGTCGTATTGGTCGTGCATGCAGATGTCGAGCAGCGACACCCGCCCGCCCGGTCGAAGTACTCGATGGACGTCCTTGAAGAGGCGGCTGAGATCAGTGGAGTAGCAGATCGCCCCGATCTCGTATACACCCGCGATGCTTCCGTCCTGCAGCGGGTACGGCACGTCGTTCAGGTCGCGCACATGGAATTGACACAGGCTGTCAGCCCGGCGCTGCCGGGCGAAGTCCTTGGCACTCCTGACCTGCGACTCGTCCACGTTGTAACCGACGAGCCCGGCTCCGGTCAACGAGTGGACGTGGTAGGCCACCCGCCCTCGCCCGCAGCCCAGCTCGAGCACGGTGTCGCCGGGACCCACGCGGAGATCTTCCGCGAGCATGCGCTCGTAGAGGAGCTGGTTGTGATGCACGCTCTTGCCGGCCTCCAGCCGGGGTGGGATGTACATCTTCTCGATCTGACCGATCGAGCACAAGAGGTTCACCACCGAGTACCAGTCCGCCACCTTCCTCGATGTCTCCCGGAAGTCCCCGGGGTTGTCTGCCAGCCGTGCCTCCCACTCCATCGAGAAGACGTCGAAGGAGTCGAAGAACCGCTTCTGCTGCTCCTTGGGAAGAAAGAGCAGCCTCCACGTCGAGCGCAGGGCGCTGGCGACCTTGTGTCGATTGAGATACCACGGCAGTGTTCGAGCAACTGTGGCCATGAGAAACCTCCTTCACCTACTCCGTTTTCGGCCCCTCGAGTTTGTCCCGACTGCTCGCCTGCATCACAGTGTCCTTGCCGTCCTTGGTTAAGAGCTTGGCATACTGAAGCACTCCCCCGCTCTGGCAACGGCTACTGTCCCCCCGGATGGATTACGGCCAGTATCTTGGCTTCTCTGCCGTCGACGCATTCGACGAAATGCGGCTCGGTGGAATCGTAGTAGACCGCATCACCAGGCTCCAGGTGCTCTCTCTGGCCACCGACCTGTACTAGGATCTGTCCTTGAAGCACGAAGAGGAACTCCTGGCCGTCGTGAGTGGATGGCCGGACTGCTTCACTGGGTGTGAGGGTCACCACGAAGGGCTCCATCGAGCGGTTCGCTTTCTCCGGGGCCAAGGATTCATAGGAATAGCCGTGGCGCGCACCCTTCTTGCCGATATGGCGTGAGGCTTCCCTGCGCTGATCGGCGCGGACCACAGTCATGGGTCTGTCAGTCCCCGGAGACACGAGGTAGCTCATTCCGGTTTCCAGAGCCCTACCGAGCTTCACCAAGTCCCCAAGCGGAGGGATCGCCCTATTCGCTTCCACGCGATCGAGCATATCCGCGTCTATCCCGGTCTGATCGCCGAGTTCCTTGATTGTGAGGCCGTGCGTCTCGCGAGCCTTTCTGATCCTATCGCCCAGAGTCCCCTGGAGTTTCGGCCCCGTTCGTGCGCGATCAAGATCGACAGGGTGGGTTATGAAGTCCTCACCCTTGACCACTGTGTCTTTGCGCCTTCCTCTTCTCTTCTCCATGTTGCTGCCTTCTTCCTACATGCCTCTGCCTGCAACGCCGATGTTCCTGGCGATCACGATACGCAAGATCTCCGATGCACCCTCACCGATCTCAAGAAGCCTCTGGTCGCGGTAGAGTCTCTCGACCCGGAAGTCCTTCATCAGACCATACCCTCCATGCAACTGCACAGCTTTGTGCGCGCACCTGTGCATCACCTCAGAGCAGTAGAGCTTGGCCATGGCCGCTTCCACGGTGAAGGAGCGCTTCTTCTCGAGAAGCCAGCATGCCTTGTAGAGCAGGTTCCTGGCTGCTTCGATCTCCAGGACCATGTCCGCCAGCTTGAACGCATTTGCCTGAAACGAGCTGACTGGGCGGCCGAATTGGATCCGTGAGTTGGCATACTGCAGAGCCAGTTCGAAGGCACCTTGGGAACCGCCGAGCCCCATGGCAGCTATGCTGAGGCGCCCCCTGTCCAAGGTAGCCAACATCTGATGCAGACCGTCTCCTCTCTGGCCCAGGAGATTCTCTTCCGGCACTGCGCAATCATCGAGAGACAGCTCCCCGGTGTTGGATGCCCGCCACATCATCTTCCCTTTCATCTCTCTCGCAGTCAGGCCCGGGGTATCGGCGGGAACAAGTATGCAACTCAGTTCCGGCTTCCCATCGCCACGAGAGCCGGTCACGCCCTGCACTATTACCACTCCCGTCAGCGGGCATGCCGAGTTGGTGATGAAGATCTTCCTTCCGTTTATCACCCATCTCCCGTTGCGCAGCCCTGCTGTGGTCTTGGAGCTTCCAGCGTCGGAACCAGCCTCAGGCTCTGTCAGGCCGAAGGCAGCCAACATCTGCCCGGAACAGAGCCCCGGGAGCCATTCCTTCTTCTGCGTTTCGTTGCCAAACTGGTAGATTGGTCCAACTCCCAGGGAATTCGCTGCGGCGATCGTAGCTGCCTGCGAACCGTCAATCCTGGCCAGTTCCTCCACGGCGATGATGTACGATACGTACCCCATTCCCGCCCCGCCGTACCTGTCGGGAACGCAGCAGCCCAGAAGGCCTATCCCGGCCATTCTCTGCGTGAGCTCGACCGAGAATTCCTCGCGCTCATCCAGTTCCTGCGCGACGGGTGCTATCTCCGTCTCAGCGAATTCCCGCACGGCTCGACGCGTCAGGTTCTGTTCTTCTGTGAGATCGAAATCCAACGCCATTCGGTATGCCTATGGGACAGGATCATTCTTGGGGGGCAGGTCAAGTAGCACGACTCAATCAAACATCCCCGGCTTGAAGTACTCGATATCTAGGATGGAACCCTCTCGCTCCTCTTCACGTTTTAGGACCACTTCAACCTTCAAGCCAATACGAACATCCCTGGGTTCGATTTCTCCGAGCTTATGAACGAATCCACCATAGATGCCAGGGAATTCCACTATCGCCATTAGTATTGGCTCGTTCAATCTGTTGCCATCGAGATCAACATGAACAGCTGTGTAGCTGTGTACTCTACCTTTGCCCTCTACCTCTACCCACTCCTTCAATTCGGCAAAGCAGCGTTCGCAGTATATGCGAGGGGGCAAGTAGACTAGCTGGCATTTCTGACATCTTGTGCCCATGATTCGGCCATTGTCCTTGATCTCTCTGAAGAAGCGTTCTCCAGCAATGCCGTATGTATACTGACCGTATAGCTTGACGTCCTGAGGCCCGAATGACAGCTCTCCAAACATCCGTTTTGTTTGACTAAGCTGCGTTACCTTCTCTGCCGACACTCTCTAACCCTCCCCCATCGGTAGCCAGTGAAGGATATCTGTTATTGCGCCTTCCCGCTGGCTCTCTGGCTTCCATACAGCTTTGACTCGCAGTCCAACTCTTACTTGCTTCGGATCAACTGCTCCCAACAAATGCAGAATTGCGACACCTCCGGAACCATCGATTTCGATCATAGCTGGAATGCGTGGCTCCTTTATCCTCCTGGCGACCCAATCAGTGTATGCGATAGAGAATGTGTTGACCGTACCAGTATCCTTGAGATGAACCCACTCATCTACCTGTCGGAAGCACAACTCACAAAAGGCTCGAGCGGGCAGCAACACACGTTTGCACTTGTTGCATTTACTTCCAACAATCCTACCCTTCTTCAGCTCGTTCAGGTATCTACCGTAGCCTATCCCTGTATCCCATGCCCACTTCAGTTTCGGATCCCACTCTGTCGATAGCACCTTCTTGTGGAGGACGTCCTTTTCGGTCAGCGGCACCCCGGGCAGTTCACCTACTTCGTTCCTCATAGATACCTCCTCATATCCCAACCACGATGACTGTACCTACCTGCAGTTCATCCCCCCAAGCCTGTGCTACACCCCTTCTAGGCTTTCCTGGTACTTGCCTCTTTCCTGCCTCACCGCGAAGCTGCCAGAAGAGTTCAGCCACCTTCATTGTTCCAGTGGCAGCGATCGCATTACCAACACCCAACGCTCCACCTGACGGACACCAGGGTTGCCTTCCTGTTCTCTGTGTAACACCATCTGCAAGCAACTTGGGTGCCTCTCCCTTGCCACATAGAAGCAGTCCTTCCGCATTGTGTAGCTCTTTGTAATCGAACGGGTCGTAGGGTTCGGCAATGTCAATCTCCTTGCTAGGTTCGTTGATGCCTGCCATCTCATAGGCTTGCCTCGCTGCGTACTCGACATATCGGGGGTAGTACAGATCACGATGCCCGATATAGAAGGTATCTAGACACCATCCAACACCCTCTATCCATACAGGTTTGTCCGTTATCCTTTTTGCAGCAGGTTCAGCAGCGAGTACTAGAGCCACCGCTCCGTCGCTCGAGGGACTGACGTCGAGCCTCTTGACCGGCCAAGCCATTACCTCGGAATTGAGTACGTCTTCCACCGTGATCTCTGCGGGCAGCTGTGCAGCGGGATGATCCATGGCATTCTTCTTATTCTTGACTGATACCATAGCGATCTCACGTTCGGTTATCCCATGGACGTGCATGTAGCGGGTCATCTCCATGGCAAACATCCACAATAGGCTCGGACCAAGAGGGCTTTCCGTGAATTGATCCCAGATGGTAATAAATGCACCTTGAGGGTGTGGCAGACAACTGGACATCTTCTCCTCAGCCACTACGAGGCACGTGTCAAAAAGCCCTGATGCTACGTGATACCAACCCTGATCCACTACAAACACCCCAGTACCACCACCTACGAAGCCTCTCATGTACGGTTTGCGCCATGCCCCTGCACCATCGATCAGATTCTCGCCCTTCATGTGGATCATATCGAAGGCATCCGGGGCAGTACCCATTACAACGCAGTCTATGCCATCCAGAGTCATCCCGCAGCTGTCTAGAGCCATGCTGGCTGCCTCCCAAGCGAGCTCCTTGCCTGTCTCCTGAGCACGGCGCATGAATTTCGTCATCCCGGCACCAACGATAGCCACTTTCCGCATACCCACGCTGTCTCCTCCCTTGCCCTATTCACGGCTGAGAATAGCTACTGCGCCGCTTGCGTAGGGGATACCTCGCCACGATTGAGCCAAACCCACCCTAGCGTTGTCCAGTTGCCTTTTGCCCGCTTCGCCCCTTAGCTGCAACACCACCTCGAGGACTTTCTGAAGACCAGTGGCTTCCACTAGATGACCCACTCCCAAACTGCCGCCGGATACGTTGACAGGAAGCTCCCCTTGTCTTTGAGTCACTCCATCACTGGTCATCCTGCCAGCCATACCGCGCTGACACAGTCCAAGTGCTTCCAGGTGTTGAAGCTCCTTGTAGGAAAACGTGTCATCGACCTCCGCAAAATCGATATCTTCTCGCGGCTCGTTGATCTTGGCTATCCTGTACGCCATGTCTGCCGCCAACTTGGCATATACTGCTTCTCCCCAGTTCCTTGATTCCAACCATGGTGTTTCGGAGCACCAACCCACACCCTTGATCCATACCGGCTTGCCAGCAAGGCTTCTGGCTCTATCCTCGGATGCAAGTACCATGACAATGCCTCCATCAGCATGGCTACTTGTGTCGAGCTCGGTAAGCGGATAGGAAATCATCTCTGATCCTAGCACGTCCTCTACGGCGCTCTTTTGTCCGTAGGCCGCCACGGGATTGGACAGAGCATTTCTTCTGTTCTTCACGGCCACCATCGCGCACTGCTCTTTCGTGTTTCCTGTCTCATACAGGAACCGGTTCATCTCCATACCAGCGATGTAGTATGGATGCTGTGACAGCGGTTTGTTGTAGATGGGATCTGGTGCATGCGCCAGAAGGTAGTTCCGTGTGATCATATTGGATGCCTTGCTGTGCGTCTCCACCACCACGACGTTCCTGAGCCCACTTCTTATCTGCATATAGGCATCGATCAAACCATAGATGCCATCTCCGGGGATAGTACCGACCGGTTTCAGAACGGCACCAAGACTATCCGGCGTCTGCTCATTCCAGATGCTCCTCCCATGCTCAAAATCGTCCTGGCAGGTTACACAAGCATCTAGATCCTTCTGCGGTTCAATTCCAGCATCCTCGTAGGCCTTCGCAGCTGCCTCATAGACCATCTCCCTGAATGAAACATCAGGGGTGATTGGTCTGAACGGTGTATAGCCAACACCGACGATAGCTACTCTCCCGGCACTCATGAGCTACCTCCTGCGTCATCGATGGTGTTCGTCGGAGACCGGGGTCCTGCCCCGCTGCCACATTGAATGGCGCTGTCGCCAAACATCATGACGTCCGACTCTCTGCTTGCATGCATTGGAAAGGTGCTAGCGGCCCTTGAAGATAGGCTTGCGTTTTTCGAGGAAGGCGCGCGGTCCCTCCCTCCCATCCTCGGACATCAACACCGGCATGCCGTAGCTCAGTTCGATCTCGAAGGCCTTGTCCTCGGGAAGCATCTCGGTCTGGCGGAGCGTCGCCAGAATGCCCTGAACGGCGAGCGGTCCGTTGTCCGCGATGCGCCGGGCGATCTCCTTGGCCTTGGCCAAGGCCTGCCCGTCGGGCACCACATGGTTGACCAGCCCTAATTGATGGGCACGCGAAGCAGGTATGGCGTCCCCGGCGAGAAGTATCTCGGCCGCGACCGCGTAGGGCATCTGCCGCCGTAGCCGCACTGTCGAACCAGCCAGCGGGAAGAGCCCGCGCTGCACCTCGGTGACTCCGAACTCGGCGCTCTCTCCGGCCACGCGAATGTCGGTTCCCTGCAGTATCTCTGTGCCGCCCGCGAGCGCATGGCCTTCGACCGCCAGAATGATCGGTTTCTTTGGCCGGCCGACCTTGAGCCAGGCCTTCCACGCGAGATCCGGTGTGTTCAGGACGCGGTGAGCCCACTCGTCTGTCTTCTCGTCTCCGCGAAGCTTCTTCAGGTCTTCAAGGTCCATTCCCGCACAGAAGGTGTCTCCTCTACCCGTGAGGATGCCCACGCGGAGATCGTTGTCGTCGTTCAATTGGGTCCAGGCATCATAGAGTCGGCACATGACCTCGCTGTTGATGGCGTTCTTCTTCTCGGGCCGGTTCAGGGTCACGATCAGGATTGCCCCCTCCCTCTCGACAATCACCACGGGTCCGGCCTTGGGATCTCTCTTGTCCATTCGATCTCCTCTCTCAGAATACGGTGCTTTCACAAACACACTGGAATAGGTCTACATGACGACGTGTCTATGGCTTCTCGCTACCCACAATCCACATGGCGAAGAACTGGGAGGCACCCCCCAGCGCATGAGCCAGGGCGAGCCGGGCTCCATCTACCTGATGCGCCCCGGCCTGGCCTCGAACCTGGAGCGCTGCCTCTGCCATGCGCAAGGTGCCCGATGCACCGATTGGGTTGGACGAGAGCACGCCGCCGGAGCAGTTCCAGGGGATGTCTCCGCCCTCGTCCAGCGACGTGGCGCCCGAGTCGCTAAGTTTCCATCCTTCGCCGGGTTCGGCAAAACCCAGGGTCTCAGCCAGCATCGGCTCGAACCATGAAAAGGCCACGTAGATCTCGGCGCAGTCGAAGTCCCTGCGCGGATTGGTGATTCCCGCCTGCTTGTACAACGCGGCGGCGCAGTCGCGTCCGGCACGCGGGTTGACCTCATCTCGTCCCGGCATGATTGTGGGCTCGGAACGCATCTCCGTGGCATGGACCCACGCGGGGCGAGTGCCACCATGATATGCGTACTTCTCGCTGGAAAGAACCATAGCACAGGCGCCATCACTCGAGGGGCAAGTCTCTCCATAGCGGAGCGGGTCCCAGAGCATGGGCGTGTCGCGGATTTCTTCAAAGCAGACCTTTGGCTGATGTAGATGAGCGTAGGGATTCCTCAAGGCATGCCGGCGATCTTTCACCGCCACTTTGATGCCGACGTGGTCCGGCGCAGCAGACCGACGGATGTACTCCCGGAAATGGGGCGCAAAGAAGCCGCCCGCTCCTGCCATGAGCGGCGGGTCAAAGGGCAGATGCGGCGATAGGGCCCACGTAATATCCGACTCGCTCTGCTTCTGCCAGCCCACCACCAGAACCTTGTCGTGTACGCCCGCACGTACCAACTCGGCGCCTACAATCGCCGTTGTCCCTCCCACCGACCCGGCCGTGTGAACACGGAAGAGCGGCTTCCCGACCATGCCGAGAGCCTCGGCCATGTAGAGCTCCGGACAGATGACTCCCTCGATGGTGTCTGGTGCCTTCCCAATGACCAGGGCATCCACTTCCTTCCAGGACAGGCGGGCGTCTTCCAGCGCACGATTGCATGCCTCGCGGACCATCCCGGTGTGATTGACGTCGAGGCGCTTGTCCGTGTGCTTCGTCTGTCCTATGCCGATTACGGCGCAACGGCTGGCCATCACTCAGCCTCCAGGACGCACACCATGTTCTGCTGCAGGCAGGGCCCCTGTGTGGCATGAGCCACACCCCGGTCTGCCTCCCCGCGGATGATGCGTGCAGCCACCTCGCCGAAGCGAACGAGGCCAGTAGCCATCATGGGATTCCCCTGATGAATGCCGCCCGAGGGATTGACAATGGTGCGTTTCGCGATCCCCAGCTCCCGCTGCAGGATCCAGTCCTGAGGAGTAAACGGAGCATGAAGCTCTGCGATGTCGATCGGCGTTCCGATCGCCCCCGCCGCCTCCGCGGCGAGCCGCGCCGAGACGGAGTGGGTCAGGTCGCGACGACCCAGCGCCTGAACGTCGATGCGGTGAGCCAGTCCTCGAATCCACGCCGGCCGCCTGCACAGCGCGCGTGCCCGGTCACCAGCAGCAAGCAGGACGGCACACGCCCCATCAGTTATCGGCGGGCAGTCGTGTTTCCGCAAAGGCGACGCAATCGTCGGCGCTTTCAGCAGCTCGTCGGGATCCGGCCGACCCGACAACTGTGCCAAGGGATTGCCCTCCGCGTGCCGCAGGTTCCGCACCGCAATCTCGGCGAAGTCACGCTCCGTGCAGAGCCCCGCATCAAGAAGCGCCCGTGCCTGCAGAGCGGCCTGTGAGATCGCGTCCGGCCACAGTGGCGTCTCGAGATAGGGGTCGTTCATCAAGACCATGACATCGCGAGGTGAAGTCATGCTCTGGCGGCCAAATCCGTAGACGAGAGCCACCTCGATCTCGTCCATGAAGAGCATCTTCACCCATGCTTCGTAGAGGGCCCAGGCCGCCTCGCCCTCAACATGGGACTCCTGGATCGGCGGCCAGGCTCCAAGTGCGTCGATAGCCATTACCCAAGAGAATGAGTACCCCGCCAGGAAGTCTGAGGAACCGGAGCAGGTGAAGTCCACGTCCCTGCGGGACAGGCCTGCGCCTTTCAACAGCTCCGCCACGACGGGGGCCACCATCTCGGCATCGTTGCGATGCAGTTCCTTTCGCCGGTTCGGCGTCTGCCCGAAGGCGACAATGGCGACCTCACGCATATGACTTCTTCCGGATCTCGTTCATGATTTGCTCGATGGGCAGGTCGGGTTCCCCTGTCGGCTTGAAATACCGGATGTTCTCCAGCGATTCCGTCCACTCCTTGGGATCCTTCCACACGGCCTTCACCCTCATCCCAGGCCGCATCTCTTCAACCGGGCATTCCTGGATCAGGTGCATGATGGCGCTGTCAGCGCCGTCCAGAACGATGTAGCCGTACGCGTAGGGGATATCGAGGACCTGGTCGTAGAACTTGATGTTGACGATACAGTAGGTGTAGACGACGCCCCGATCGGGAAGCTCGACAAGCTCGGTCATGGGCGAGGCGGTCTCGACGGACGTGAGTCTGGGGGGGACGTAGACCTTGCCGGTGTCCGGGCAGCGCACCCCCAAAATCCGCCCTTCCCGGATGGCACGCATGAATGCACTTTGCCCCGCGCCAATCGAGTAGTTGTAGTGGATGGCGACGGGCGTCTTGATGGTGGTGACCGGCTTCCTTGTTTCAGCCATAGTCAATCCTCCGGCACGAAGCAGGCAATATCGCGTATCCCGCCATTCCGCTCATCAGCGAAGCGGGGGATGACTCGCATCCCCGTTCGCATGACAGACTCGCTGCCGGCATCTACGGCGTGCAGCAGAGCCGAGTCTGCGCCATCGAGCTTGATGAGCGCCCACGCAAACGGTCGCTGCACAGGGTTGCCCGGACGTGGCTCGCTCAGCCAGGTCCAACTGGTGACACAACCCGCCGGCCCCACCTCCTGGAGATCGTCCACTGACAGGTCCTCCAGCGTGTCCGGGTCTACTTCCACCGGTGGGCACAATACGCTGCCAGAGGACGTCTTGATGCCCAGGAACCGCCCGTTGTCGCGGATCTCAGTGAAGAAGCGACCGAGAATCGGCCCCGTCGCTCGCCGGTAGGGATACTGGAGGACGTGTTGCCCACAAAGGGACTCGCCGTGATCGTTCAGTTGCATCTGCTACCTGTCCCTCGCCTCAATGGAGGCCCCTAGGGCGGTTTCACCTTGGGCAGGTCCTGCACCCTCTTCAGTATGGTCAGCCACAGCTGATACAGGGATTCCGGCTCCTCTTTTCCTGGCTCCTCCCACGGCTTGGCCAGATTCATGTCCTTGGCAATGATCTTGTAGCAGTTGTATGACTCTGTTGAGCCTGAATTCGCCCCCAGATGCCAGGCAGAACCGGTGGCATAGAGGTTCTTGATGGGGGTCCTGTGGTTGGCCAACTCGGGGATGGGCCTCTTGTCATCCGTCTGGTACGGCACGCGGTCAAGGAGGGCCATGCACCCGTTTGGCGCCAGATTCTTCAGCTTGAGCTGATCATAGGGGGTGTTGAACTCGCAGTCGATGACGTTGTCCCAGGTCATGTTCGGAGCATGCTTCTGCCAGATGCTCATCAGCTCTTCGGCGTACCGCTTCTTGACCTCGATCCACTCCTTCTCGGTATGGGCGGTGGCCGGCGGACCAAGCTGCTCATGATTGACGATATGCTTCCCCGCGGGCGCGTAGGTGGGGTCGGGTATGCTGTGAGACCAGACGGTGGGGCAGTAGTCCTCCAGAGGAGGCCATTTCCCCAGCCTTGTCCAATAGCACTCCCTGGAAACATGCATGGGGTCGTTGTCCTCCGCCAACGCAAGGTAGAAAGTATCATTGACGTCGGGGTTGAACGCGGCAGCTTCGTACCGTGGCGCTTCATGGACGGCGAAGCTGTACCACATCAGGCAGCCGAAGACGTTCTCAAGGATCTCTATGCGCCGCGCCATCCGCGGAGGCATATGTTCCCTGCCTATCAAATCGAAACAGAGTTGGTACGGACTCAACGTGCTCACCACCAGCTTTCTGGCCCCGATTTGACTGCCATCCATCAGGCGGATGCCTTTGGCAGTTCCATCCTCGATGATGACCTTGTCCACCTCGGCGTGGGTGAAGAACTTGCATCCATCGGCGACCAGAATCTGATGGGCGGCGTGAGCGACCTGATGGGTTCCTCCCGGACAGAAACCTCCATTGGGCATGGTGCCGCAGAAACCGAACGTCCAGGCGCCGGCCCCTGCCTGATTGACATCCATGGCCGCTCCGAGAATGAATCTGAGATTGATGTACTGCAGCTCCTTGCTCTCCCACAACTCCTGGACATTCCGGGTATGGGTGGACATGAGGACCAGTGCGTCCGGCTCCACGCCGGCCCCGATCTCCACCAACTGGGGATAGACGGCTATTTGCCTCTCCAGCACTTTGGGGTCGAATCTATCCTCGGCGGGCCTGAACAACTGATCGAACTGCACATGCTGCATCTCCCTGCCCAACCACACCTTCCTGAGCTTGAGCCACTTCTCAGCGTCCCTCTCAGAGAACCGGGCGATCTCCTTGGCGGTACGCTCCTGGCTCATATCGTATTTGTCACTGTAGATAGTCAGGCACGTCTGATTCTTCCTGAATACAGCACCGTCCGCGCAGATATGCTGGTCCAGCCTGGCACCGTATTCCCAGAACTCAGGGAAATCGCGCCAGAGCGGCAGGTAGTAGAAGGGGAGCTGCAGCGTGGCGTGGGTATTGGTGCGAAACCCCGGCGCCGAGGTCTCCTCAGTGGCCAGACAGCCGCCGATTTCATGCCTCCGCTCAAATACGCCGACGCTCATCCCGGCATATCTGGCCAGGTACATAGCCAGGAACAGGGCTTTGTTCCCTCCTCCAACGATCACCGCATCAAACGTCTGGTCCGGCATGACAACCTCCTTTCGAGAGACTCCTTACCCCGGGCCATGGAACTAGAACCGGATTACCGTGCGGATGGTCTCCCCTCTTTGCAGCGCCGCGTACGCTTCATTGATTTCGTCCAGCCTGCAGCTCTTGGTGATCAGCTTGTCTAGGGCGAGTTTGCCGTTCATAAATAGGTCAACATACCTTGGGATATCGACTGAGGCCGTTATGTCGCCTTGGGTAGTGCCGGTGAGGACCTTGGCCTGAAGGAGTTCGTAGGGAGCGATGCTGAGATTGACCCCAATGGGAGGCAGTCCCACCACAATGCATTTCCCCCCGCTACGGATGGAACCAAAGGCCTGCATGATTACATCGGCGTTGCCCACGCAGGGAACGGCGTGGTCCAGCCCCATGCCGGCAGTCAGCTCCATGGCCTTCTGTTGCGGGTTCTCTTTCGAGGCGTTGACAACGTAGTCGGCCCCGAGGGCCTTGGCCATCTCCAACTTCGGCTCCAGGGTGTCAACTGCCATGATCAAACCTGCCCCAGCCAGCTTGGCTGCCATGACAGCACTCAGTCCAACGCCACCGCATCCATAAACGGCTACACTCTGGCCAGCCTTGACGCCTGCCGTATTGAGAACAGCGCCTATGCCGGTGCTGGTACCACAGCCAAGGAGGCACGCCACGTCAAGCGGGGCATCCTCACGGATCTTCACTACTGAACGCTCATGAACTACAGCGTATTCTGCGAAGCAGGCCAGACCAAAGAGGTGGTGCAGGTCTTGACCGCCTTTGTGCAAACGTATTCCGCCCCCGGGGAGGCTGCCCATGATCTGAATAGGGAGGTTTTCTACGCAGAGTGTGGGCCGGCCTTCAGCACAGTAGAAGCATTTCCCACATGAGAATGCCACCATGAGCACCACGTGGTCACCGGGCTTCAATGTTGCTACACCGGGACCAACCTTCTCCACAATCCCGGCCCCCTCGTGTCCCATTACCACTGGCATGGCCACGGGAATGTCACCGTTTAGGAAATGGAGGTCGCTGTGGCAGGTCCCGGCTGCGACCATTTTCACCAGGACCTCATGGTCCCGTGGTGCATCCAGGGTCACCTCCTCCACGCGCATCGGAGCCTTGATCTCGTATGATACGGCTGCCTTCATGGTCTATGCCCTCCTTTCTATGAGCAACGACTATGCCAGAACAACGACATTGCGGCAAAGCATGGATTGTGCTCCCCCCGTCGATTTGAGTTGCCGCCGGGATCCAAGACGTGACAGCAAGATCATCAGAGTCGAACGGAAGAATTATAGATCAGGGAATCCAAGAGGCAGCTCTGGACATCAGGAGAGATTGACCCCTGGACGGATAGCGAGTTTTCATGCGAGCCAATCAGTCGACCAGGTGGCAGCGCAGTGCGACGGCGGCTGCCTCCGTGCGGCTGGTGACACCCAGTTTGCGGAGGATACCGGTGACGTGGAATCTCACAGTGGACGGACTGACGACCAACTGCTCCGCTATCTGGGGGTTGCTCTTCCCCTCAGTAATCAGAGTGAGCACTTTGCGTTCACTCCCTGTCAGGCGGTATTTCGTCGCCACTGCCAAAGCCGCTGCTTCTTCAGCCAAGGCTTGTTCGCCCTGGTGACGCCTGCCGATCTTGTGGATTACCACAACGATGCCCTTCACGGCGGCATCTTGGAGAAGGTTGTTGGCGACTGCATCAACCACACGCCACGTGCCGTCCTTGTGCCTCACACGGCACTGGGTATGACTTCCGGTGTCATCTGGATTCTGTATCATCTTGGCGAGCCTGCGGGCTACCCTAGGCATATCATCTGGGTGAATGACCGCAAACGTATCCCTACCAGTAAATTCACCCGGTTGATAGCCAAGAATGCGTGAGATGGACGGGTTCTCGTATATGACTTCTAGCTCACTGCCCAGAATCACGATGCCGTCCGGAAAAGTCTCAATCAGGGCTCGAAAGATGTCCTTCTGCCTCTCAGGCAACTCCATAAGCCGCGTTTGGCGGGTGTCCAATGCTTCTGACTCACCAATTCGCCGCCGCAATGCTGCTGATTCGTGGGCTGGCGTCTCTTCATTCTCCCTAAGGGATCGCCACGTCCTTATCATTCCAGTGTCTACGTGTGCCAACAAGTCAGGAGGGATCTTCCTAGCAAGGCCAAATAGCTCATCCTGCTCCGATTCGTCTACACCAAGAGCCTTGGCCAAGGCCAAGATGATCTTCTGCCTGGGTGGAGACACAACACCGGTTTCAAGCTTACTAACGTATGTGGAACTGATGGCTGTCCTCCGCGCCAATCCTCCTTGTGTCATACCCTTGGCCTGTCGAAGCTCCCTCAGCCGCTGCCCAAATGTCATCATAGTGCTCGCCAATACTGTACACTAGTCCTATCTCTTTATGAAGTGATTGTCAAGTACCACTCACACCGGAGTGCTTTTCCTGGCGAAGACGCACATCCTGAAGTCAAAGCGCTTGCCAACGGGATCCCAATGAGATATGTTAGGCTCAAGTGGGAGGATAGCAGGGTGGGCGGCTTCGTCGAAGATGTGGCGGTTGTGAAAACTCGCCATCCGTCTAGGGGTCAGTTCGTATTTGTGTCCAGAACCGTGTGAGAGATTTCTGATTATTCTGTATCTTGTTCCACTGTCATTCACCTGGAACAAGATACAGACCACATACAGGCATGCGATGGTGACGTAGAATTCACGTTCACGCTGTGTATGGTTTTGTGCGTTGGTTGAGGATATTCAATCTAGGCTAAATGAAAGGTGGCAAGGGGCAATGGCACACGCGGTGAAGGCAAGAACAGACATACCGAAGCCAGGCAGTATTTCCTTTGAGGACAGGGTGACCAAGACCGTGCCCTACGAGTGGGGCTACGGCTCCACGCCCCGCACCGCCAAGCTCCGGGATTCAGTGGGCTGGAAGGCAGCGGTGACCAAGGAGTGGGTTATGGTTGCCGCCGGGTTTGGCAAGTGCGAATTCCGTAGCGGAGTCAGAGTTGACCTAGACCGCGCCAGGCTGGTGACCAGGGCCTACAGGGAGACGGAGGGACAGCCATGGGCCATCCGCAGGGCCAGGGCAGTGGAGAAGATGTGCGACGAGATGCCCATCTTCATCAAGCCCGGAGAGCTCATAGTGGGTGACGCCAACGGGTCGCCAGATGAGATACGATGGTACCCCGAGGCCAGCTGCTGGTGGATGCCAGAGGGGGTCACCACGGGTGGCTACTCCAACATGGTTACGGATGAGGAGAGGAAGGAGATCGTCGAGGACATCTGCGAATACTGGAAGGGAAGGTGTGTCAGGGACCGAGTATATGACCACATACCGCAATTCCTCAGGCCAATCGTCGACAAGGACCCCAGCGCGGTCAGCGTCTACCCGCAGACCTGGGAAGAGAGCCGCGCCCTGCCCGGGTACGACTACGAGACGCTCTACCCTGAAGGTCTCCAGGCGAGGATCGACAGGATCGAGGCCAAGCTGAAGGACCTCGAAGCAAGAGTGGGGGAAATGAGCCCTGCGGAGTATCTGGCGAGGAAGCACCAGTGGGAAGCTATGGCGATATGCGGCCGGGCCACTATCCGCTATGCCAAGAGACACGCTGAGCTCGCCAGAGAGCAGGCGAAGGCGGAGAAAGATAGGGCCCGCAAGAAGGAGTTGGAGGATCTAGCCGACATCCTGGACTGGGTCCCGGCCAACCCGCCCCGGACCTTCCACGAAGCCCTGCAGTTCATGTGGATCGTCGAGATTGTGGGGCATTTCATGGTGATGTGCGGAAATGGCAGCGGTGTCAGGATCGACCGGGTGTGGTGGCCGTACTACGAAGCCGATATGAAGGCGGGCCGGATCACCAGGAAGGATGCACTGGAGCTGGTCGAGTGCCTGTGGATCAAGGCGCAGGAAATCGGGTCTCCGCTGGAGTGGCCGGCGATCTTCAGCGCCACTGCCGGCTTCGATGTAGGCTGGGCCCCGAACATCTGCGGAGCAGACGAGAACGGCAAGGACGTATCCAACGATTTGAGTTGCATGGCCATGGAGGCGCTGGCCAATCTTCACCTCTGCCAGCCGCCGCTTTGCCTGCTCTACCACCGGGACATCTCGCCGGATGTGCTAGAGAGGGCCATCGATCTGAACCGGATGGGCAGCGGGCAGCCGGCTTTCCACAATCAGGACATGCTGGAGAAATGGTGCTACACCAGGGGCTGGTCCACTGAAGACGCCAAGAGGGTGCAGCTGGGGTGCTGCGTCAATCCGCATATCCGCGGCAGGGCGGTGACAGCTTCGGGTATTGCCAACATCGGGGCCATATTCGGTCCCAAGCTGCTGTCCGAGGTCTTCGGGTTGTTCGAAACCCCTCCCTTGCCCGGCAAGCCCAAGACCAAGGACCCGAGGCAGATGAAGTCTGCCGATGAGGTCCTCGATGCCTTCTGTGAGCGGCTGCTGTTCTACATGAAGATCGGGATAAGCTCCTGGAATATCGGACAACAGATAGTGATCGAGTACAGCCCGGACCCCTGCAACTCCTTCCTCCTGGATGAGGCTGTGGAAAGGGGGATCGACCTCACGGAGCTGCACAAGGAGCATGATACTTGGCCCTTCATGGTCTTCCTGGGGGGGATCAACATCGCCGACTCCCTCGCGGCTGTTCAGAAGCTGGTCTTTGATGACAAGAAGTACACCATGGACGAGCTTATCGAGGCGTTGAAGACGAACTGGGAAGGACGCGAGGTGATGCGCCAGGAATTCCTGAGGGCCCCCAAATACGGAAATGACGATGACTATGCCGATACCTGGGCGGTGAAGGTCCTGACAAGAGTGCATGACGGCACGCTGAATCAGGTCAAAGATGCTTGGGGTTGTACCGTAACCATTGACGGGAGCACAGCGGCGGCATTCCAATCGTCTGGCCTTATGTGCGGAGCCACCCCCGATGGCAGGCGGGCCGGCACCCCGTTGGCTGACGGTACCTTGTCACCTATGGCCGGGGCCGACCAGAATGGTCCGACGGCGGTGCTCAACTCAGTGGCCAAGATACCGTACATGCACAGTCAGCTGCTGAACCAGAGGTTCATGCCCCAGTACCTGGAAGGAGAGAACAGGAGTTTGTTCTCCGCGTACCTCAAGGAGTGGCACGCCAAGGGAACCATTCCCCACGTCCAGTTCAATGTGTGGGATAGCAAGACACTCAAGGATGCCCAGGAGCACCCGGAGAGGTACAGCAATCTTCAGGTGAGGGTGGCGGGGTACAGCGCCTACTGGATTGACCTGTCCAAGGAAACCCAGGACAGCATCATCGCCAGGACGGAGCAATCCCTACGCTGCTAGTCCGTTTCCAGAAGTTGAGCCTGGCCGGGGCGATCGGGGAAAGGGATTCCGAAGACGGGAATCCCTTTCTCAACCCATAGCTGGGGCTATGCCTTACGACACCGCCGAAGCGAGGGGTGTTGTCTTCAACATCCAACGCTTTTCGATTCATGATGGCCCGGGGATAAGGACTACGGTATTCCTCAAGGGTTGCCCCCTCCGTTGCGGGTGGTGCAGCAACCCAGAGTCCACGAGACCAAGCCCCGAGATAATCACCCGGGACGCGAAGTGCATCAGGTGCGGCAGATGCATCGAAGCGTGCTCACGCGAGGCCATCGCCATAGCAGGGAATGCCCGTACTATCCTGTGGGAGCAATGCAACGAATGCATGAGATGCGCCGAGGCATGCCCATCTGGGGCCATAGGGCGTGCCGGCGAATACATGACTGTCGCCCAAGTGATGGACACGGTGGCGAGAGACGCGAGTTTCTATGGGCGCACTGAGGGAGGGATGACCGTTTCCGGGGGCGAACCTCTGGTGCAGTGGCAGTTTGCCCTAGAACTGCTCCGGGAGGCCAGGAGAAGAGGCTTCCATACTGCCCTGGATACCTCTGGCTATGCTGACTGGGAAACCCTGGACAAGGTACTGGACCACGTTGACCTGGTGCTGTATGACATCAAGCACCCAGATTCAGTCAGACACGAGGAAGCTACCGGGGTGCCGAATGACCGGATTCTGGAGAACCTGCGAAAGACGGTGGCCAAGCCAGGCCTCAAAGTGTGGATACGACATGCGCTGATTCCCCAATTCAGTGACACCGAGGGTGAGCTGGAGCAGCTATGCAGGCTCGTTCATGCCCTCGAACCTCGGGTGGAGAAGATCTCGCTCCTGCCGTACCACAAGTTCGGGGAGCCGAAGTATGCGGCTACCGGGAAGGTGTATCCCTGGAAAGGCATTCCCGCTGTCAGCGACGAGCGGATTGGGGCACTGAAGAGACTGGTCGAATCTCATGGCATCAGGGCAGATGTGGGCAGGTAGATAGGTGGTGCCCTTGAGGGTGTCACCGTGTGAGAGCAAGGCCGGAGTTCCCCGAGTCCGTGGCCGTTTCGTCGACGAAGGACGAAGCCTACCGATTCCAGAAGAACCGGACGTTGACCATCTTCCGGCTCTTCGGGCTGAACTCAAAGAAGACTGCGCCGTGCGTGTCCGTTACAGCCTCCCTGGCGCTGAAGGCGCTGGAGGTGAACCAGCCACCTGATCTCAATCCTTCGAATTCCAGCTTCACATCCCTGCCCGCCCCCCTGAGGAAATCGACCGGAGATGTTGGCTCCGTGCCCACAGGGAAGTGGACAGCAGCACCGGTCTCGAATAGTCG
>Ga0194125_10000218_pt1 | contig 91913 bp, 91 predicted proteins | sample TA2KigC250mmetaG_FD_148626 | JGI IMG/M metagenome (GOLD analysis project Ga0194125, IMG submission 148626) | Freshwater microbial communities from Lake Tanganyika, Tanzania - TA2015034 Kigoma Deep Cast 250m | ecosystem: Environmental > Aquatic > Freshwater > Lake | place: Tanzania: Lake...
AGGTCTGGGTTATAGAGATTCAAATCAGGTAAGTCAACGATAAGGTCCATATTGGCTTGCCAATATGACTCTACAGTGCCGACATCCCGCCAATATCCCCTGAAACGATACCCATGCACTTTGTATCTGCCAATAATCTGGGGCAGGATGTCTTTCCCAAAATCATGGCTACCCTCCCTTTTGCTGTCATCTTCGAGACATTCCATCAACACTTTCTTGTTAAACACATAGATTCCCATAGAAGCAAGATTGCTTTTGGCACTCTTTGGCTTCTCCTCAAAGCTTATGACACGCTCGTTATGGTCCAGAGTAATGATTCCAAATCTGGAAGTTTCAGAATGAGGCACTTCAGTTACCGCTACCGTGACATCTGCATCCCGACTGCGATGGTAAGTCAGGAGGCGATCATAGCGCATGGTATAAACATGGTCGCCGGCTAGTATGAGAACTTCGTCAACTCTCCGGTCCTCGATGTAGTATAGATTCTGATAGACAGCATCCGCTGTGCCCTTGTACCAATCACGCCCCGAATGACTCAAGAATGGCTGCAGCAATACGACCCCGCCAGTAGCTCTATCCAAGTCCCAGGGCTTACCCACTCCCACATGCACCGCCAGGGAACGAGGATTGAATTGCGTTAGCACCGCGACATTATGGACGCCGGAGTTAGCACAATTGCTCAAGCAAAAATCGATAATACGATATTTGCCTCCAAAGGGGACCGCAGGTTTCGCCCGTTCTGCAGCTAAAATGCTCAAGCGCTCTCCGGCACCACCAGCTAAGATAAACGCCATTACCCTTTTCACGATATCATCTTCCCACTGGCTGCATCACATTTTATCCCATCAAAGTACGTTTGTCGACAAACCTTAGAACCACCTTAACATAGGAGCAACACTGTCAATCTAATGGTTGGGGTGGTTACATCTAGCTAAAAAACAGCTTTAGCACAGAAATAACGGAGGCCGACTAAATCCCGCAGCGAAAATCCGCTAGACACATGAATCACGGCAAGTTATACCCTGCTAAGCTCTATGATTAGTAGATTAAGCCCTAGCTCGTTATCATACTTGCCGCTTTTTATGTCAACATCCGTTTCTGCGAGCTTATGATAGGCGGCACGAATACGCTCCCTGCTATATGCTCTGGCTTGACGCGATGCCTTCTGCAGACTGAAATCGCTGGGCTGTTCAAGCCCAGCTCGAACTTCTGAACGAAATAAATCGCTCCCCAATTCTTTAGCCGCAGTTATCAGGCGTAGTTGTCGCGTCGTCATAACCAGGATATAGGGAGGGCCAGCACCGGATTGAAGCAGCCGTTGTAACCACTGCTGGGCTACTTCCCTCCGCCCCTCAAGGATAGCATCCACCAGAGCAAAGATATCAGCATCGCGAATACAACTCCCTGCTTTTTTGACATCTTCCTCAGTAATATAATGCCCTTGACTGTACGCTAGCAGCTTATCTATTTCGCCGCTCATAGCCCATAAGTCTGCACCAACCAGAGCAACCAATGCATCAACTGCTCCGGGTGTTATTGTACCCCCCCTATCCTTAACGCGACTCTGTACCCAGGCACAAAGTCCCTCAGCTCTGAGGGCCGAGAAAACTTTAACTTTAGCAAGCGACAAAAGAGCGCCTAGCAAACGGTTTTGTGGCTGTAACTCACCATCAATTAGTACCAGTTCAGTGGTGGCAGGCAACCCTTTGACAAGGGCAACTAGACCCAACCATTCCTCAAGGTCACGACTGGCTTTGTCCTCCGCATTAGCAGTACGACGTCCTTTTTTCCGCCTCGCCTCAAAACGCCCAAGCAAGCCCTCAACAATTACCAGGCGCGATGGACACAACAGTGAAGGATAAACGTTGCAAGCATCTTCCAGTTGCTTCAGGGACAATTGCTTGCCGGCCAATAGACAGGTATTTATAGCTAAGGTCTCCGCATCGCATATCCTTTTCTTGATGTCTTCCAGCGCCTGATGCCTGGTAAAATCATCCTTGCCATAAAGTATATAGAGCAACGCCTCAAACCTCTAGCCCATTTTATCACAAGCCAGAAACTTCCACCCCGACATAGCCACTGCGCTCAGCATCCGCTGAATTTAGCCCTGAAAACTATGGCACCATCTGAGCAATCAAACCCGGGCAGGCGATGACATACAAGAAAATCGCAGATGCCTTGATTTTGATTGGAGCAGAATATATACTCAGTTAACCGATTTGGCTGCGAGCAACACACTAGAAGCAAGCTCCTACATATACAAAGAAGCTGATACTGGCATAAGCTAATGGGAGAACTTTGTTAAAGGCACTAATCATTGGGGGAGGGGGCAGAGAACACGTCCTCGCCTGGAAAATCGCCCAGAGTCCTAAGGTTACACAACTGTATGTTGCCCCGGGCAACGCAGGCACTGCGCAAATCGCTCAGAATTTAGACATCCGCCCTACCGACATAGAAGGTTTGGCCAAGGTCGCCAACGATATGAACATCGACCTGACCGTAGTCGGGCCCGAAGCCCCCCTAGCTACAGGCATCGTCGACCGTTTCAGTGCTTTGGGCCTGCCCATTTTCGGACCAACAAGAGCCGCAGCCAAAATAGAGTCAAGCAAGGTATTCTCCAAACAGCTCATGCAGAAATACGGGATACCCTGTCCTCGCGGGGAAATCTTTTCCACATATGGTCAAGCCAGAGAATACCTGGAAGCCCAATCACCACCCATAGTGATAAAAGCCGATGGCTTGGCAGCGGGTAAAGGAGTCACAGTTGCCATATCAAAAGAGGAGGCGCGTCAAGCTCTGTCAGATATCATGGAAACCAGGGTCTTCGGCTCCGCCGGTGACAGTGTGATTATCGAGGAATGTCTCATCGGCAAAGAGGTAAGCCTGCTAGCCTTCACCGACGGCAAGACAGTAATACCAATTGCTCCCGCATGCGATTACAAGAGAGCTTTTAATTCAGACCAGGGACCTAATACTGGCGGCATGGGCAGTTACAGCCCGCCTGGTTTTTTTGATGCCTCGTTGACCAAACAAGTCACCGACAACATTCTAGAACCAACGGTGGAAGCTATGGCAAAAGAAGGCACACTCTATAAAGGAGTACTCTACGCCGGCTTGATGCTAGCAACTGATGGGCCAAAGGTGCTAGAATTTAATGCCAGGTTTGGCGACCCTGAAACCCAGGTTATCCTACCCCGTCTTAAAAGCGATTTGGTGGACATTATTCTCTCTATCATAGACAACAAGCTTCATGAAACGGCTGTGGAATGGAGCAATGATGCCTGCGTTGGAGTAGTCATGGCATCGGGCGGATATCCCGGCAATTACAAGACAGGTTTTGCTATACAAGGATTAGACAAGGTACATCCCGAAATCATGATATTCCACGCCGGAACCAAACGAGATGAGAATTCGCAAATATGCACCGATGGTGGTCGCGTGCTCACCGTCACAGCCCGTGGCAAAAATATGGCTGAAGCCAGGATGAAGGTCTACGAGAACATCCAGCGTATCTATTTTGAGGACTGTCATTATCGCAAAGATATAGCATTTCGAGAGGTGAATTGAATATGCCATTAGTCAGTATTGTAATAGGCAGCAAAACAGACGAGCCCCTGATAAAGCCAACCCTAGAGATACTAGAGCAATTGAAAATAGAGCATGAGCTTTTAGTGATGTCGGCACATAGAAACCCGGAGAAGGTGAGAGAGTTCGGCAAGAAGGCAAGAGAACAAGGCACCGAAGTCATAATAGCGGCTGCCGGCGCCGCGGCACACTTGCCGGGCGTTCTAGCTAGCTGGACAACGCTCCCAGTTATCGGCGTACCACTGCCGACCAGCGAGCTTAAAGGCGTTGATTCGCTCTATTCCATAGTTCAGATGCCAACAGGAGTGCCAGTAGCTTGTATGAGTATCGGAACCTCAGGGGCAAAAAATGCCGCTCTGCTGGCAGCCCAGATACTGGGACTAAGGCACGAAACTATACGAGAAGCATACACCAAATACAAAGAGCAGTTAGCTGATAAATAACACAGGAAGAGAACTATGATTGAACGATACTCTCGACCAGAAATGAAGCGTGTCTGGTCTGAAGAAAACAAGTTTGACAAGTGGCTTCAAGTAGAAATAGCAGCATGCGAAGCCTGGGCAGAATTGGGCGTCGTTCCGAAAGAAGCCATTCCGAAGATAAGAAAAGCCAAACTCGATTTCGGACGTATGGCCGAAATCCTCAAGATAACCCACCACGATGTTACCGCTTTTTTGCAGGCAGTGAGCGAAAGCCTCGGAGAAGAATCACGCTTTGTCCATCTAGGACTGACATCGTCTGACATCATGGATACAGCCCTGAGTTTGCAACTACAAGAAGCATCAAAGCTGCTGGAGCAAGATGTAGAGCAACTTATCGAAGTGCTGGAAGCCAAAGCAATTGAACACAAGAATACCATCATGATCGGACGAACTCATGGTGTCCACGCCGAACCCATTACGTTCGGATTGAAAATGGCTCTCTGGGCACAGGAGATGAAAAGAAACCGGTTCCGCCTGAAAGAAGCCGAGGAGGCTATCAGTGTCGGTAAAATCTCAGGGGCTGTAGGTACTTATGCCACCGTAAATCCAGAGGTCGAAAGCAAAGTCTGCGCAAAGTTAGGGCTGACACCAGCGCCCATATCCAACCAAATCATTCAGCGTGACCGACATGCCCAGTTCGTGTCCACACTAGCCATCATTGCCAGCTCACTGGAGAAATTCGCCACCGAGATCAGAGGCCTACAGAGAACCGAAGTCCTGGAAGCAGAAGAGCCATTCACATCAGGACAGACCGGTTCCTCAGCAATGCCACACAAGCGTAACCCAGAGCTTTGCGAGCGCGTTTGTGGCTTAGCGCGCCTGCTCAGGGGCAACGCCCTCGTATCAATGGAGAACATCGCTCTCTGGCACGAACGGGATATAAGCCATTCCTCAGCTGAACGCATCATTTTGCCAGACTCGTGCCTGGCGCTTGACTACATATTAAGTATCTTCACGTCGGTAATGAATGGAATCCAGGTTTATCCGGAGAACATGATTCGTAATTTGGAGCTGACGCAGGGGCTAGTTTTTTCTCAGCGGGTACTATTATCCTTGATAGAGAAGGGGCTTAGTCGGCAGAAAGCTTATGAGCTAGTGCAGCGAAACGCAATGGCGTCCTGGAAACAGAAGACGCCCTTCCTGGGGCTGCTCAAAGAGGACAAGGAGGTAACCAGCAAACTATCAGCCAGAGAGTTGGAAGGGTTATTCGACTATGATTACTTTCTTAAGCATATGGATGCGGTTTTCAACCGCCTAGGCTTGGTAAAAAAGGCAAAACCATATCAACACAAAGCCCCAAAAACGCAAGGCATCGAAACACGGAGAGCTCCATGACAACAATAATGCAAACCGAGCTACCGCTGCCACTGTTCGGTCGTGGCAAAGTAAGAGACACCTACGACCTAGGCGATAAACTCCTGATTATAGCTACCGACAGGATTTCCGCCTTCGATGTCGTCCTACCCTCCGCAATTCCCGAAAAAGGAATGGTCTTGAACCAGCTTTCATGCTTCTGGTTTGAGAAGACAAAACACATTGTCGCCAACCACTTAATCAAGGCAATCGACACGGCTCAATCGCTTAACAAGTATGTCCCCAGCAAAGTTCCTCTACCCGACTACCTTATCGGCAGGTCAATGATTACCAGGAAAGCCAAGCTAGTCCCAGTAGAATGCGTCGTCCGCGGCTACATCTCAGGTTCAGCCTGGGAAGAATACAAGACAAGAGGAACAGTCAACGGCATGGCTATGCCAAAAGACATAAAGGAAAGCGAGAAATTGGCTGAGCCCATTTTCACCCCGACCACAAAAGCCGAAACAGGCCACGACAAACCTCTAACCAAACAAGAAACAGAAAACATAGTAGGGAAAAGCCTAGCCAAAAGCTTAGAAGAAAAGAGCTTGGCTCTTTACAAATATGCCTCAGATTATGCATTGGGACGAGGCATCACAATTGCCGACACCAAATTCGAATTTGGATACGCCGACAGGGAGCTAATTGTAATAGACGAGATGCTGACACCAGACTCAAGCCGCTTCTGGGATGCGAGCCAGTATACGATTGGTTGCTCCCAGCCCAGCTTTGACAAACAACCGATACGTGATTGGCTCACTGCATCAGGATGGAATAAGCAGCCACCAGCGCCTGAACTACCACCTGACGTCATCAGCTCTACTACACGCCGCTACCGCGAAGCCTACGAGCGCCTCACTGGAAGAAGCCTGCAATATATGCCCGGCTAAGGCTTGAATCACACTGAAGCCTAGAGTAAAGGAGATGTGCCAAATATCTCCCATGCCGACCATATATTGAGAACTACCGCTTCGCGCTTTAGAGGATAACCATAAACCCCGACCCGCCTACCCGGAAAGTCAATCCCTATACTTTATGGTCAGCAAGGGTTTATACTTAGCAAAAGTAACATAGTCATCATCACGGTTATTGAAATAGGGTTTCTCAAACTGCAACCGAATCTGAAATCGTGAGCTGCCAGCGTCAATAGCTGCTTGTACAGCATTGACCAGCAGAGTAGATGTGACTGGCGCGGTAAACATCCCAGTCGTCGTAAATAAGGCACCAGGCAAGATACCAATAACATAGCTATTCTTGGTCAATGCCGCGTATTGGCAAGGATAAGCATAAAGCCGTCCAAGCAGTGAGAAAGGAGAACCAACTACGTACCCCATCGTCATGTCCAAGGAAGCCGAAGTAACCTTGGCACCTTTCGGTATCATGGAAATGTCAAAGCTTAGAAAGGCTTGCATTGACGCCAAATCAACAGTATCCCCAACGCTCGGCTCCGTGCCGACGTAGCCATCCCGCCTCACCTGACCACTCTCTGCCGCAATAGCGCTCACTTCCACAGTATGCACTGGAACCGTAACGATGGACACCTCGGCCGTTGCAGTCACCGTACCAGCAGCATTGCTAGCGGTCAAGGTATAAATAGTAGAACGTGACGGGGATACAGCCCTGCTTCCCGCCAAAGCCACATTGCCTATATCAGGCTCTATCTTCACCGTCGACGCGCCAGTAACCTGCCAAGTTAAAGTTGAAGATTGCCCTGGGCTAGCAGATGGGCCAGCCTCAAATACGCTGATAACCGGAGGAACGGCACCAATTGGCACCACAGCAACATTACACGGAGTTTCTTTGGACCACTCCCCATTCTCATCCTGAACACTAAACCAAATAGTATGGCTACCTGCCGAGAGAGACGATGTCTGAAACGATTGGGAGGTACTGAGTTCTCCATCAAGACTCGAGCGCCAACGATAATTAATAACCTTGCCATCAGGGTCGATGCCGCGCCCACTGAAAGCTACTGTTTCCCCTGGCACTATCTGTGTCGCTGATACCGAATCAATATGTGCAATCGGGGGCTGGTTCACCGCTGGCTGAGCCGGGCGCAAGGGCAAACATGCCCCAGCCAGCAAAACCGAGAGTAGCACTACCACAAGAACCCAGGTGCATAATATTTTCATATTCACTTTCCTCCAATCACGCAATCCAGATTCACGACCGTTTTTTTGCAGAATCCCCCATCTTTGATAGTCTCCGTCTCACTACGTTCTGATATATTGTCCTGATGCTACCACCGTGCAACCTGAACCTCCTCTTGCGTTTCCTATGTTCCCTGCGTTCCAGCTTGTTTCTCGCGTCGTCGTCAACCATCGGTAAGCACCGCTAGCTGGCCATCTTGCTTTTAACTTTTTCTATAACCCGGGACATTGCCTCCCCCGCTTTATGTTCCACCAATACAGCCGCATGCGAATCCATAGGCGTAGAACCAAGATTGATAATAACTAACTGTGCGCCAGCTTCCTTAGCATACATCGGCATATACGCTGCCGGATAAACCACGAGTGTGGAGCCAATGACAACAAAAAGGTCACATTTCCGAGAGCGTTGGATTGCCTCATTCAATGTTCGCTGAGGCAATGCTTCACCGAAAAAAACACCGTCTGGTTTGAGTGTGCCACCACAAACCTCGCAGTCAGGAACTTCCTCTTTGTCCACTCTCGGCAATACTTCCTCAGTAGGAATCCGCCTATCACAACCCATACATCGCACCCATCGCAAATTGCCATGCAATTCAAAAACCCTATCAGGTGAATTGCCAGCCATCTGATGCAAGTTATCGACATTTTGGGTAATGATGCAATCCAGTTTGCCCAATCTTTCCAACTCAGCAATAGCATAATGGGCCGCGTTAGGTTCAGCCATCTTAAGTAGTCCACCCTCGGCAAACAACCGCCATTGCATCTTGCGAACATCACGATTGCTCATGAATCTCTGGATGGTAAAATCTTCAGGGTCCAGGCGCGTCCACAACCCATCCGGCCCACGGAAGTCAGGTATCCCCGATTCAGTACTAATGCCTGCACCAGTGAAAACTACTACCCTGCTGGCCTTAATAATCATTTCGGAAATCTTGCCAGCCAGATATTCCAGGTCTTCTATTTTCAAAGGCACCTCCGCTCAATCAGGTCAGAACCAATACTAAATCCCTTTTACTCTAATGTCAAGATGTACAATATAGAGGTTTGGACACCATCCAATGCTACCAGTATACTACTAGGGCACGACAGAGAAACATATATTGCCATGACAACCAACAGAGAACTAACTAAAGCCATCACAGATAAACTAAGCACCAGATTCGTGGGAAGACAGCTGTATTACTACGCCAAGCTCACCTCCACAATGAACATGGCAAGGGAAAAAGCCTCCAAAGGCGCACCTGAAGGAACAGTTATCATCGCTAACCAGCAAACATCGGGACGAGGACGACTTGGCAGAGCCTGGTTCTCGCCGCAGGGCAACCTAGCCTTATCGCTCATTCTCAAGCCTCGCATCGAGAACCTGACGCAGCTCATCATGGTCGCTTCGCTGGCAGTAGTCAAAGCAATTAAATCAGTATCAGACATTGACGCCACCATCAAATGGCCTAATGATGTGTTGGTCAGAGACAAGAAGGTATGCGGCATACTCATCGAAAGCGAGGTAAAAGGCAATGCCGTTCACTTTGCTGTCTTAGGTATAGGAATCAATATTGACCTAGACACCACGGCTTTTCCTGAGATCGCAGCCATAGCCACCAGCCTAACCCAAGAATCCGGCAGTAATATATCGAGAGCCGAACTCACGGCTACCCTGCTCACCGAAATAGAGAAATTATATTTGGAAGCCCAAGCAGGCATGCCAATTCACAAAGAGTGGCGAGAACGCATGGATACCCTAGGCAAATGGATAGAGGTCAAGTCCGGAGATGCCATAGAGCGCGGCAAAGCCGAGGATGTCACAGAAAACGGGAACCTTATTTTACGGCACGCCAATGATAGCATCACCGAAATCCTCGTCGGCGATGTTACAGTGCTGAAAAGCTAGCAACTCTCTATAGTTCGGGACAAAACAGCAATTGGGCTACTTCTTCTTCTTCTCGGCAAAAACATCACCCATTAGCGGCTTCAAGAACTCGATAGGCAATGGGAACACAATGGTGTTTGTCCGCTCAGTAGAAATCATGCCCAGAGTCTGTAGGTAGCGCAACTGTAGGGCCGAGGGTTGACTGGAAATAACCTTGGCCGCATCTGCCAACTTCTGAGCAGCCTGGAATTCACCATCAGCATGGATGACCTTAGCCCGCCGTTCTCTTTCAGCCTCTGCCTGAGCTGCCATAGCACGCTGCATTGTCTCAGGCAATTGCACATCGCGGACCTCCACCATGCTTACCTTTATACCCCATGGCGAAGTACCTTCGTCGATAAGCGCCTGCAGCTTTTCGTTGACTTTGTTTCTATGGGCCAGTAAATCCTCCAAGTCAGACTGGCCCACCACGTTACGCAAAGTGGTCTGAGAGAGAAGCGACGTGGCTCTAATATATTGCTCCACATTAAGCACGGCATCGTCAGGTTTGATTACCCGAAAATAAACTACGGCGTCTACCTTTACAGTAACCGTATCCAAGGTGATGCACTCCTGGGTTGGCACATCCATCGTAACCACACGCAAATCGACCTTCACCATGCGTTCGATAAACGGAATCAGGAAGATAAGCCCCGGCCCCCTGATGCCCACGTATCTGCCCAATCGAAAGATGACTCCACGTTCATATTCATTGGCAATTCTGATAGCTGCAGCCAGTATTATTATGGCCCCCACAACAAGTGCAAGAATTAGAATCAAATTCATGATTTCCTCCCTTTCGTTTTCTTTTTAGTAACTATTAACCTTAATCCTTCGACTTTCGTGATTATTACCTCCTCCTCAGGCTCCACAGAGCCGCTTTCGACAGTAGCTGCCCAGTGTTCACCATCCACCAGAACTGAGCCCTTAGGAGCAAGTCGTGTTTTAACCACAGCTGTCTTACCCAGAAGCCCCTCGGTACCTGTAGCTACCTTCCGTCTCTGCCCTCTGATTATGGCCCAAACCATGAACAGCACAAAAGCAGCCATAACAGTTGCCACAATGGCAATCAACCACCTATTAACTTCCATTTCCGGAGAGGTACGACTAAACAAAATTAGAGAGCCCATAATAAAAGAGACAATTCCGCCAGCAATCAGTATACCAAAACTGGCTGTGAATATCTCCGCGATGAACAGGCCAAAAGCAAGCAACATCAGCAATATGCCTGCCCAATAAGCGTTTAGCACACCCAGTGAATAGAAAGCCAGCAACAAACTTACACCGCCAGCCACACCTGGAAATACCATCCCCGGATTTGAAATCTCGGTTATCAGCCCTATTGTAGCCAAGCTTAGCAGAATGTAAGCGATATTCGGATCGCTGATGACATGCAGAAACCTCTGCATATGATTCATAACCTTCCGGCTCAATACATAATCAGATGTGTCGATAACGACTTCTTTTCCACTACCCAGGGTCACTTTTCTGCCATTCAGCTTGACAACAAGAGCATCGAGGTCATCGGCCTGAAAATCGATCAAACGTGCTTCCAAAGCTTCTGAGTCAGTGAATGATTTACTCTCGGTAACAGCCAATCGGGCTTGCTCAGCATCACGCCCGCGCATTTCAGCAATGCTCCTGATCCATGCAGCGGAATGCTCAGTCACTTTTTTTGATACCGCTTCAGGCATCTCTTGGCCCATAGCCACCGGGTGGGCAGCGCCGATACTGGTACCGGGCGCCATAGCCGCTACATGTGCTGCTACGGTTATAAAGGTCCCTGCCGAAGCTGCCCAACTACCTTTGGGCGAGACATAGACAACCACGGGAACCTCCGCATTTAGAATTACTTGAACTATCTTCTCAGTTGAGTTAAGCAACCCCCCGGGAGTACTTAACTCTATAACGCAAGCAACATTGCCATTGGATTCAGCGTATCTAATACCACGCTCGATATAATCAGCTACTATAGGGACAATGTTGCCATCAACACTAAGAACAAGGATTGATGGCGCTTCAGCCTCTACTCCAGAAGAGACAAACAAAGTTGTCAAAGAGCAAAGCATTGCGAGGAGGTAAAATAATCTCAGTTTGGACTTAAACACCGCTCACACCGTAGGCTAATTATAGTTGACACCCTGCTTGACATCAAACAACCCAATTGCAATGCAATGTCAGAAAACACAAACTGCTACTTTGGCATAACCGCAAGGTTAAATAAATCACAACATCACCGGTAGATGGTAACAGCTTGAGATTGAACGGAAAGTTAGATTAGTATAGAATATGTCCCCTCGCAAAGGATGAAGTAAATGGAGAATTTGAAATGCAAAGGGGCGCGAGACATGCTCCCCAGGGATACGGCGCGTTTTAGATACATCGAGGACGCCTTTCGACGCACCTGCCTTGCTTGGAGCTACCAAGAGGTAAGAACGCCTACTCTTGAATATCTGAACCTGTTTACGTCTGCGGGTACGCTCACACCCAAAATGCTGAGCAAAGTTTATTCCTTCTTAGACTGGGATGGGTGGAGCGGCGAGAGAGTGGTCCTGAGGCCTGACGGGACAATTCCAGTTGCAAGATTGTATGTCGAGAATCTAATTCAAGAAAAGACAGCCAGGCTGTTCTATGTGACTAACGTCTTCGCTTTCGAAGAGACGGGAAAGGAGAGCAGGGAAAAATGGCAGGGGGGAGTCGAGCTACTTGGCAGTTCCACGCCAGTAGCAGATGTGGAGTTGATCCTGCTAGCAACAGAGATTCTACGCAGCTTGGGCATAGAGGACTTCGAATTACAGCTATCTCACGCCGGCTTATTGAAATCGTTGCTCAGAGAACTTCGACCCGACACAAATGAAAACAGGGATTTAGTAACTCAAATCCTGGACTTTGACTGGCAATGCCTAACACGAATACAAACGAGTAACTCCGGTGTCAGCAAAGTGCTTTCATTGCTGTTAAATTCCAGGGGGAAGACCAGCGGCTTTCTTTCAAATCTCAAAACACTGCCCAAGATTCCGGTAGCACTGAAACGCGAGATAGATAATTTCGCTGAGGTCAGCAGCCTCCTGGACGCTACAAACTGCAAGTACCAAATTGACCTAACCTCTGTGCGCAGCTTCGAGTATTACACTGGGCTTTGCTTCACATTTTTGTTAAACGAAGAAAAAATAGCCGGTGGAGGCAGATATGACAACCTCATACCAATCATCGGCAACGGCGATACGCCGGCCTGTGGCTTCGCACTCTATATTGACCCACTTATCCACTTAGTCCAACCGCAGCAACAAGCACCAGATAAGGGCATAGCCATCACTATAGAAAGCGTAACCCCAACAGCCACGAGGTACGCCTTTCAGTTGGCCGCTTCGTTACGCAAAGTCGGTTATGTCACCGAGTTCACCATCAGCGGCGATAAACCAAAGTGGCGTTGGTTAGTCACCGTCCGGGATAAACCTATAGCTTTCAGGATTACTGACCAGACACAAAACCAGAAGTTCGATGCAACGTCAATAGACGCAGTCACGGCAATCTTAGGAGACTCAGCATAATTTGTTGACTGAACGCCAATCGGAGTATATCAAATTAGCCTTGCCCAAAGGCAAGCTTTTGCCAGCCACAGCTTGTCTACTGAACGAGATAGGGCTGAAATTCGACAACTATACCCAAGAGACTCGCGTCTATCGGCTGCAGTCAACGCGGTACTCAAACATCTCCGGTAAGATTTTCCAGGAGAAGGACATACCTATACAGGTAGCCGTTGGTAACTACGATTTCGGCATCTGCGGCCTGGATTGGATCGAAGAACTGCTAAACAAGTACCCAGCCAGTCCCCTAGTCAAGTTGGCAGACCTTGGATACGGGAGGGGTAATGTATACCTGGCAACAAGCCTCTACGGAGGACCAACTCAAGATGAATTGGCAAACAAACAAATTTGCTGGCGTATAGTGTCAGAATACCCCAATTTAGCAGAGAACTTGGCACTGAGCCTCAGATTGAGAAGATTCAATATTTTACCCTTGTGGGGAGCGGCTGAAGCCTATCCACCAGAAAACGCCGAATTAGCCGTGCTCTGGGCAAAAAACGAAGCGGCATTGAAAGACAAGGACTTGGCCGTACTGCGGGCACTATTACCCGCCAATGCCCATCTGATTGCAAACAAAGAAAACTGGCAAGGCAAAAATGTGAGTCAGGTCATGTCTTATTTTAGCCGAGGCTTAGAGGCAAGCAACAAGCCATGGCAGCGGGTAAAAACACGGTTGCCCAAGAGCTTCAGCAGTTATCGGCCAAACCCAAATGGCGACAAAATTTGGCTCGCTGTGCCAGACGGGCACCAGCAAGAGCCAGCTCTAGAATTTCTTACCAAAGCCGGATTGGATTTGCCTGGTTATTCAGCAGAGGTGCTGAATCGCCGGCCCTCTATAAACCTGGATTGGGTCAACGTCAAGGTGATAAGACCCCAAGATATGCCGCTGCAAGTAGCTAACGGGAACTTCGACTTGGCAATCACGGGCAAAGACTGGCTGCTCAATCACCTATATAGATTCCCCACCAGCCCTGCTACTGAGCTGATGGAGCTTGGATTTGGCAAAGTCAGAATAGTGGCTGTGGTCACCCAAGAGCTGCCGGCTGCCGACATCAACGACCTAAGAAAAATGGTACAATCAGGAAAGCTATCGCCGCTGAGGGTGGCCACAGAGTACATAGACATAGCTGACAAGTATCTGCATGACAACCACATCAGCAAGTACAAGATAATACCTACTTGGGGGGCAAGCGAAGCTTTGCTGCCAGAGGACGCCGACTTGCTCATCGAAAACACACAGACCGGCAAGACGCTAGCCAAACACAAGCTGAAGATAATAGATAACTTGTTTCAATCAACGGCTTGCCTGATCGGAAATCGAGATAGTATGAAATCTGTGCACAAGAGCGAAAAGATAAACTTTATGGTTGACCTATTTCGCCGCACCGTTGCAAACAATTGAAATGAGAATTATCAAAGGTTTTGACCAGGCGAAATCACTGTTAACCAGAAGAGGTCCTCAGGATAAGTCGCGGCCAGAGTCGGCAAGAGCGCCAATCGAAGACGCGGTCAGAAAAATCATAGAGCGCGTACGCGCCGGTGGAGACAGGACACTATTAAGTTATACAAAAGAATTTGATGGTGCTGATCTCGATTCCCTAGAAGTTGCCCAGAGCGAGATTGCAGAAGCTTACAGGAAGGTGAGCAAGGAATTAATATCAGCATTAGAACTGGCAGCGAAAAGGATAGAGGAATTCCACCGCTCATGCAAAAAAAGGCTTAAATTCGATTTCCGCGAACAGGGGTTAGGACGACAGGTAAAGCCACTAGACAAAGTAGGCATCTATGTGCCTGGTGGCACTGCCACTTACCCTTCTACAGTGCTAATGACAGCCATACCAGCCAAAGTAGCTGGCGTAAAGGAGATAATAGCTGTAACGCCACCATGTAAAGATGGCACTATTCCGCCACCAACACTGGTAGCAACTGATATCGCCAGGGTAAGTCGTGTTTTCAAGGTCGGTGGAGCACAGGCCATTGCTGCGCTTGCTTTCGGGACTGAATCTGTACCCATAGTGGACAAGATATGTGGTCCGGGTAACATCTATGTGGTCACAGCCAAGAGAATGGTTTACGGAATTGTAGATATCGAGAGCCTGGCAGGCCCTAGTGAGATAATCCTGGTAGCAGACGAGAACGCTAACCCTGCCTTTTGTGCGGCAGACTTGATAGCCCAGGCAGAACATGACACTATGGCCTCGGTTGTACTGATCACCATTTCGCAATCTCTGGCAAATAAAGTGAATGAGGAGATCGGCCTGCAATTAAGAAACTTGAAACGTAGTAGAACTGCCACACAAGCTATAGAAACTAACGGGATGATAGTGACCGTGAACTCCGTGGCAGAAGCTATCGAGCTAGTCAATTACTATGCGCCAGAACACGTCTCCTTGATGTTGAAAAATGCCGAAAAGTATGCATCGCAAATCCAAAATGCCGGTTGCATTTTTATCGGCTCGAATTGCCCTGTAGCACTCGGCGACTATGTAGCAGGACCAAGCCATGTTTTGCCCACGGGTGGTAGCGCCCGCTTCAGTTCACCGCTTCGAGTGGAGGATTTCCTGAAAGTTACCAATATTATCTCCAGAGGAAAGCCTGACAACAGGGAATTGGAGCAAGCTGCCATCACCTTGGCCGAAGCAGAAGGGCTTGATGGCCATGCCCAGGCTATCAAGCTTAGAACACAAGAGAGAGAAAAATGATCTCCCCTGAAGAAATCGAGCAACTTGTGCGAAACAGGCTCAAAGCCATGAAGAGCTATACCCCCATTGAGCCAACAGACGTGCTAAGCCAACGTATCAACATCCCTGCTGCAAAGGTGATCAAGCTTGACGGGAATGAAAACCCGTACGGCTGCTCTGATAAGGTGAAAAGGGCACTGGCTGATTATGCTTACTATCACCACTACCCAGACCCTGAGCAAAGAAAACTGAGAAAGGCGCTAGGAAAATACATCGGGGTTGGAACTGAGCAGATTATAGCCGGCAGCGGCAGCGACGAGCTTATAGACCTCATCCTGCGCTTGTTTGTAGAACCAGGGGATAAGGTAATCAACTGCCCGCCAACCTTCGGCATGTACCCCTTCAGCACGGATGTTTGCGGTGGCATAACCATAAGCATCCCCAGAAAAGCAGACTTTTCCATAGATGTTGTCTCTGTAAAAAAAGCTAAAGACAAACGGACTAAGGTCATATTCGTGGCTTCGCCCAACAATCCTTCGGGAAATATTACCTCCGAGGCTGAAATCATAGCGCTGCTGGATACCGGCATGGTTGTAGTGGTAGACGAAGCCTATGCCGAATTCAGCGGGCTGACTCTGATTCCGCTGGCCACCAAGCGCAACAACCTTGTCGTCCTGCGCACATTCAGCAAATGGGCGGGGCTGGCCGGGTTGAGAGTGGGCTACGGAGTCTTCCCCAAAAACATCTTTAAACACATAATGAGAATAAAACAGCCTTATAACGTCAACATCGCCGCACAGATAGCAGCACTGGAATCGCTGAAGGATATGGAGCACCTGTATAACACGGTAAAGGCAATCATCAGCGAACGAGACCGCCTCTCTAATAAACTGAGCCAGCTAGATTGGCTCAAAGTTTACCCATCACAAGCAAATTTCATCCTCTGCACAGTGCTTAACGGGAAAGCAAAGAAAATCCACCGAGAACTGCAAAAAAGGGGGATCTTCGTCCGATATTTCGACACCCGAGGATTGAATGACTGCCTACGCATCAGTGTTGGCAAGCCAGAACACACCGACGTATTGATTGCCGCCTTGAAAGAGATATGCTAATCTTGATGCATTGAGGTGAAACAAGATGGCTGATAGAAAAGCAACCGCCACTCGCGAAACCAAGGAAACATCGGTTAAAATAGAGTTTAATATCGACGGCACTAGCCAGTTCCAGATAGCCACTGGCATCAGGTTTTTCGACCACATGCTAAGCCAACTGGCGCAGCATGGCATTTTCGACTTAAAGCTATCGGCCACAGGCTCTGACCAGCATCATGTTGTTGAGGATGTGGCTATAACGTTGGGCAAAGCCTTCAATCAGGCACTTAAAGATAAGCAAGGCGTTGTCAGAATGTCGAGCGCACTAGTCCCCATGGACGATGCCCTGGCCATGGTTGCTATCGACATCGGTGGCAGAGGCTACACAGTGTTCGAAGCTTCATTTGACAACCCTAAAATCGACGAGATGTCTGCTGACTTAGTACACCACTTCTTTGTCTCTTTCGCCTCAGAGACAAAGATTAATATACACGCCAAAATCCTCGCCGGCATAAACGACCACCACAAATCAGAAGCTCTGTTTAAAGCGCTGGCGAGGGCGCTAGACACTGCAACTCGCATTGACCACCGCATCGTCGGCAGGATACCCAGTACTAAAGACGCTATAGAGAGTTAAAGCGCCGTCTCAATTCGCGCCATGAGAACCGACCACTCCGAGCAGCTAACACCAACAAGGGATTCGAGAAAGACAGAACTCGATATCAAGCTTCTGCGGAGATGACTCCAGCGGCAATCAGCTTTTTCAAATAATCGATGGCCCACTCCACCAGCTCATCGCCCTTTAATTCGAGCACAAAATCCGGTGTTAGTCCTGTGCCATTTATAGGCCTGCCATTAGGTGTGAACCATTTGGCCTTGGTTATGTGAACGGATGAACCATCCTCCATCTCTCGAACAACCTGCACGCTCCCCTTGCCAAAAGTCTTGCTGCCGGCCAGCTTGGCACGGCCGTAGTCTTGCAGGGCACCAGCCACAATCTCACTGGCGCTGGCGCTGCCACCGTTTACCAAAACAACGAGAGGGATGTCTGTAGCTACACCACCCGGCCTCACACGCAATGGATTATGCTTACCGTCATCATCTACAGCATCAACTACTATGCCCCTGGCCAAGAACTGGCTGCAAACATCAATCGAAGCATCAAGCACACCACCAGGGTTGTCGCGAAGGTCCAAAATAACGCCCTTGGCCCCCTTCTTGATGACATCTTGCAACACGGCACGGAGGTCGTTGCCTGTGGATTTGATGAATTGGGTTATCCTGATATAAGCTATATCGCCTTTCATCTCAGATATAACACTATCGATTTTTATCTCCGCACGTACTATCTCGATTTCTACAGGTTCCGAAGCGTCAGCATGGAGAACAAGAAGACGAACAGGGGTGCCTGCAGGCCCGCGAATTGTTAAAGTGGCCTCGACCAAAGTCAGGCCGGCGGTTGGCTTTCCATTAATCTCAATGATTTTGTCCCCAGAGACAATACCTGCCTTCTCAGCCGGAGAGCCGACTATGGGGGCAATGACTGTCAGCACCTGGTCTTTAATAGTGATTACAGCACCGATACCCTGAAACTTGCCTTCCATGGCAGTCATCTCTAGCTTGTGTCCTTCAGGGTCCACATAAAAAGTATACGGGTCATCCAAAGCCTGCAACATGCCTTTAGCCGCGCCCTGGCTCAACTTCTTAGGGTCTAGCTTATCCTTATCCACGTAGTCGTCCTGCAGCATACGATAGATATCGACAAGGATGCTGAATTCAGCAGGTAAATCTTTGGGTGCTTCAGAGGAAAAGCTCGGCGTCTTGAGAAACGCCTTCTTATCAACGAAGCTGCATCCCGAGAATGAAGCAACAAACGAAAAAACAAGAGCGACGGACACCAGCACAAGGATGACACGCCGTTTCATATTCATAGCATTCCTCCATATGCCTAGCAGCTAGAAGTCAAAGTGCTAAATATTGTAACAGCTTAAGCTGAAAGCGGGAAATTTAGTGACGGGCCAAGTAGACCTATAAGCCGAGTTCTGTACCCCGATAAAGTCGGGGCGGTAGCCATCCATCTAGCCTTGATGTTACCATCAAGGTCAAGCGACCAACCCGGGGCTAGGGCCAGGCGTCCCTTTACCCTCTATTTGGTCTTGCTCCGGGTGGGGTTTGCCCAGCCGACTGGTCACCCAGCCGCTGGTAAGCTCTTACCTCACCATTTCACCCTTACCCTTCTAGCGAAGGGCGGTATGTTTCTGTGGCACTTTCCGTAGGGTCACCCCTCCTGGGAGTTACCCAGCACCCTGCCTGGTGGAGCTCGGACTTTCCTCCCCGGCTCCGAAACGGAACCGGAGCGACCACCCGGTCTACTTAGCCCAATTCAACTTTACTACCCAAGCCCAAGTCCGTCAAATTAGATTCACCGATGTTTCGTAAAATCAGAGGGCTTATCCCAAATATAGTATCCTGCCGCAGCTGCTACATTGTACCAAATTCCCAGCCTTCGCACGTTGCCATTCACTCATAGGCAAAGTCAGCCTGCAGCCCTGGCACATTCCCTGTTCTACTCGCACCACCACCTGGGCCTTCCGCGACCTCATTCCCTCATAAAGTCCAAGAGCTTCTGGAGTAATACCGGAAACCAAAGCCTGCCGCCCTTGCCGCAAGCCAACAAGCTGTCCAGAAACCTCCGCTTGTCTTTGGGCTAAAATCTTCTGTTCCTGCTGCCATTCCAATTCCAGCTTCTGCAAATGCTCCTTTTCATGCACAACCTTACGCTGCACCACCTCAACTTCAGACATCAAATCCAGTAATTTGTCTTCTCTCTGTTTCAACATAGACCTCAATGTCCCGACCTCGTGCTCCAGGCCGAGCAATTCCTTGGGATTCTTTATCTTTCCAGCATACAGCTTTTCGCTTAGCTGCCCGATATTGTTTCCAAGGTCATCCAGCTCCCACTCCACCTCGCGTTGCTGCTTTGTCAATGCTGCCAGATGTTCTTCTGTAGCAATAAGCTGAAGCCTAGCTTCATTCAAAGATGCGCTCTCACCTAGTTGATGGCTGATCTCATCCAAAGCCTCTTGCTTCGCCTGGATATCAAGGTCAATTTGCTGTAGCTCGTAGAGCCTCTTAGCTACGGTCATACCTAGAACTCCAATTTGCTGAGAAACTCAAGAATCATCCTTCCTTCCCCCCAACCCCACAAATCCGAAGACAAGCAAGCAGGTTACTTGTGCGGATAATCCAAGACTACCACCTGGGTTGTAAGGGGTAGGTTTGCTCTGTTAACCGAGAGTTTAGGCTGAGAGATTGTTTCCCTCAGGCCAAGCTCCTTCAAGAATTTATCCGCAGATTCCAATTCACCAACCAGTGCTGGTGTCCTGTAATGCATCGGAATTACCACCTTAGGAGATAAACCCCTCACTATCTCAGCTGCAGTTGCGCCGCCTATAGTAGTAACGCCGCCAACAGGCAATAAAAGTACGTCTATTTCTCCAAGGGCCTCCATCAGAGTAGAATCCGGCAGATGGCCAAGGTCTCCCAGATGACACAGGGTCATGCCATCACACTCAATCAAATAGACAGTATTCTTGCCTAGCTTGCTTCCTTTTTCCGCATCATGAAAGGTCGTCATACCGGTGATAAAAGTGCCCCTAAGTTCATATTCGCCGGGGCTGCTGATGGTCTTAAAATCGTTGGAAATAGCTTCAGTATAGGAATGTCCGGGATGGAAATGACTGAGGGTGACGATATCGGCCTGCAATCTGCCTAGCGCATATCCGATACCAGGATGACAAGGGTCTGTAACAAGTACAGCCTCCTTGCCCTTGATACGGAAACAGGAATGCCCTAGCCAATTAATATCCAAAGCGATGACCCCAAAGAAAGCTCACGCCATGAGCAAAGCCTTGTCCCTAATAGCCCTTCAGCCGTCTCAGAAGCAGCCAACCAGCAGGGACAGCTAAGGCTGCAGCAACTATCTTGACAAGATCTCCGACAATGAAGGGATAAAGCCCCGCTTGCAAAACCGTGCCTTCAGGGACAAAACGGCTCAGCCAGGCCAGACCAAAGACATACATGACAATACTGCCAGCGAGCATGGCTATGATTGCAGTCCCCACACGCCTATCCCAACCCCTCTCAGCCAGCCAGCCGACGATAAAGGCAGCCGCTACAAAACCTATCAGATAGCCCCCCGTCGGTCCCACAAGACGGGCAACACCTATCGTCCCGCCCAACGCAAACCAGTACGGAATCCCCGTAGCGCCTATTGCCAGATAGGTAAGCTGGCTTAAGGCACCCCGACGACTGCCCAAAAGAGCACCCGACAATAGAACACCAAAGGTTTGTCCCGTGATAGGGACAACCCCCAGCCAGAAGCTTATCTGTGCACATAAAGCAGTGAGACAAGCAAAGCCAACCACCAGCCCCACATCCCAAAGAAGACCAACCCTAGGAACAGCGACATCCATGAACGCAACTCTGGCAGTGGATACTTTCATCCTGAACACTCCTTTTCAATCGTGGAATCGAACTCAAAGTATAGCAATGAAACGATAAAACGTCAACGAAACCAATTCATTTCATTGACCACCAACCCATCGACGGGTAAAATGCTAAGGACATGTACCACCAAGCCAAACTAGAGAACGGGTTACGCATCATCACTTGCAGCACGCCCCAAACCCGTTCAGTCTCGATAATATTCTATATAGGGGCCGGAGCACGCTACGAATCTGACTCCGAGGCCGGAGTATCCCATTTCATCGAGCACCTCTGCTTCAAAGGCACACAAAAACGCCGCACCTCAAAAGAGATCAGCGAAGCTATCGAAGGCGTCGGCGGCATAATCAACGGCGGCACTGACAAAGAGATAACTACTTTCTGGTGCAGAGTAGCCAGCCAGCATTTTGACTTGGCACTTGATGTCCTCGTCGACCTGCTACTCAATCCTCGCTTTGATGCCAATGACATAGGCCGCGAAAGACAGGTGATCATCGAAGAAATAAACATGAGCCTTGATTCACCACGCCAAAGAGTGGAGATGCTCATCGATGAACTGCTATGGCCAGGGCAACCATTGGGACGCGATATCGCTGGCAATAAAGAGACAGTGAGCGCCATGACTCGCCAACAGATACTCGACTTCTTCACCAGCCGCTATACGCCCAACAACACCGTAATCAGCATAGCAGGACAGATTGAAGATAAGCAGGTAACAGACGCCATTCGCAAGTCTCTGGGAAAATGGAAACCACGAGACGTGTCCACGCCTCCCCCCAGCAAAGACAATCAAAAGGCAGCCAAACTAAACATAGAGTTTCGTAATACTGAACAGGTGCACCTATGCCTGGGCATTCCAGGCCTGTCGCTTTTCCACCCTGACCGCTTTGCCCTCGACCTGATGAGCATGATACTGGGCGAGGGGATGAGCAGCAGATTATTCACCGAGATCAGGGAGAAACAAGGGCTAGCCTATGACATCCACAGCTATACCGACCATCTCACAGATACTGGGGCAGTTATAGTCCACGCTGGCGTTGACCTCCAACGCCTGGAGGAAGCACTAAAGGCTATACTTTTTCAGGTAGCAAAGCTTAAAGAAGGTATAGGCCAAAATGAGCTTAAAAAGGCCCAGGAAATGGCCAAGGGACGGCTGCTCATAGGTCTGGAGAATAGTCGCAATGTCGCCGCCTGGTTTGGAGCACAGGCAATACTCACCAATCAGATATTGACCGCCGATGATGTCATAGAGATAATCGAGGCTACGACTTTGGATGACTTAAAGCGAGTAGCCAACCAAGTTTTGGTACAAGAAAAGTTAAACCTGGCAATTGTGGGGCCTGTTGAAAAACAAGAACCAATAGCCAGCTTGCTCAAGCTCTATAACCGATTTGCCAAAAGGGAGAGCCGCCCGTGAGGCGGCTCTCTTCAATACCGATTTATCAGTGTCTAATTAATACTCCGGCATCGGTGGTGCTGCTGGTGCCTTCTCCTTCTCAGGTATATCGGCCACCAGAGACTCAGTAGTCAGGATCATGTTAGCGATACTGGAAGCATTTTCCAACGCAGTCCTGGTAACCTTGAGCGGGTCAATGATACCCCTGGCTACCATGTCGCCATAGTCCATCTTTACGGCATCAAAGCCTACGCCTTTCTTACTCCTCTTAACTTTGTCCACGACAACCGAGCCCTCTTCACCAGCGTTTATGGCTATCCAACGTAACGGCTCATCAAGTGCTCGCTTCAAAATGGCCAAACCTGTGGCCTCATCGCCCTCAGCCTTGATCTTTTCCAGAGCCACCGAGGCATTAAGTACGGCAACACCACCACCAGGCAGTATACCTTCCTCAACCGCTGCCCTGGTAGCTGAAAGAGCATCTTCTACCCTGTGTTTTTTCTCTTTTAGTTCAACCTCAGTGGCTGCTCCCACTTTAATTACTGCCACGCCACCGGCCAATTTAGCCAGTCTTTCCTGGAGTTTTTCCTTATCGTAGTCAGAGGTGGTTTCATCGATCTGTGCCTTAATCTGCTTGATCCGAGCTTTGATGTCATCTTCAGACCCCTTGCCTTCGACAATGGTGGTGTTGTCCTTATCCGCTACCACCTTGCGAGCCCTGCCAAGGTCAGCCACAGTAGTCGAATCGAGCTTTCTGCCAACCTCCTCTGAAATGACCTTGCCGCCGGTCAGAACGGCAATATCCTCCAGCATTGCCTTGCGCCTGTCGCCAAAACCCGGAGCCTTAACCGCCAGGCAATTGAGCGTACCACGGAGCTTATTCACCACCAGCGTTGCTAGGGCCTCACCCTCTATGTCCTCAGCGATAACCACCAAGTTCTTAGAGACCTGAAGAATTTTTTCCAGAACCGGCAACAGCTCCGCTATCGCCGAGATCTTTTTGTCCGTAATCAAGATATAAGGGTCTTCCAACTCGCATTTCATCAACTCCGGATTGGTGATGAAATATGGGCTGATGTAGCCGCGGTCGAACTCCATACCCTCCACAAAGTCCGTCTCAAACAGCAGGCCCTTAGATTCCTCCACGGTAATCACGCCGTCTTTGCCCACTTTCTCCATGACTTCAGCAATCAAGTTACCAATCTCAGCATCGACTGCAGATATGGTTGCCACCTGGGCTACCTGCTCCTTAGTAGTCACCGGAATCGCCATTTTCTTCAGTTCTCCCACGATGGCGATTACGCCCTTTTCGACACCGCGTTTTAGAGCCATAGCATCAGCACCGGCAGCTATGTTCTTGAAACCTTCATTCACAATTGCCTGCGCCAGGACTGTCGCTGTAGTAGTACCGTCGCCGCACTTGTCGTTGGTCTTGCTGGCAGCTTCTTTAACCAGTTGGGCACCCATATTCTCAAAGGGATCGGGTAGCTCGATATCCTTGGCTATCGTCACACCATCGTTGATTACCGAAGGTGCACCCCACTTCTTATCCAGAGCCACAGGACGTCCTTTCGGCCCCAGTGTGACCTTGACTGCACTAGTCAACGCATCGATGCCTGCTTTAAGGGAGCGTCTTGCCTCTTCGCCATACAAAATTTGTTTCGCCATTCCTAAATACCTCCTTAATTATGCAATCCTTAATCAGACTTATTCTCACCACTAGCCTTTCTTGGCCAGTATATCGCTTTCCCTGAGGATAATCAGCTCCTCATCGTCCTCTTTGATCTCGGCGCCGCCATACTTGGCATAGATCACCACATCACCCACTTTGACATCCATGGCTATACGCTTGCCATCTTCTGTCAGCTTACCTGGCCCCACAGCAAGCACTTTGCCCTCCTGGGGCTTTTCCTTAGCCGTATCCGGCAGGACGATACCGCCCTTGGTGACCTCCTCTTTGGGTATAGGCTTAACTACCACTCGATCACCCAAAGGTTGAAGTTTAGTCGCCATCTAACACCTCCTGTATCTGATTTATATTTAATTTTAGCAGTCTCGGGTAGAGACTGCTAATTATATTAACACAAAGAAATATACTTGTAAAGACCTGGAGCGCTAAGTTAAGGATATCACCGGGCAAAAGTGGGCTACATATCGTAACCTGCTTTCTTGTAATCTTCTCTTGCCCTTTCATCCAAACCTGCTTTGTCCGCTGTCTCGGCGGCGTGGCTCCACATCCCCTCTTGCTCATAATCTCGTATCTTAGATTCAATCTTTGCCGCCTCTTCCGGCGTCTCCGCCACGCAGGCGCGAAATGGGGAAGGTACCCTTCTAACAAGCCCGCGACACTTAGGACATCTGTCGAGAGGGTCTTCGCCTATCTTCTGCAGAACCTCAAAGCCCCGCCGACAATAACCACAGCCATCGCTGATAGCGTTATATTCATAAATAGGCATCTAGCTCACCTCTGTAGCACTTTTAAAGTCCCTTAATTTTGCCATTACAGGAAGAGATATGTCCACACAGACATTAGCCCGCGTATTCTTTGATAATAGCATTTCAAGCCTGCTGAAACCATCACTTTCGTAGAATCTCAACCAAACCCCCGTAGCGCTTTCTTGATTATTTACACTATACCGTGTATAATCTAATATAGAGATGGTTAAGCAGAGCAAGCAGACGAAATGGGATAAACAACGCATCCGGGCACTGCGAAAACACCTCGGGCTAACACAATCCAAGCTGGCCGAGGAATTGGGCACCCGCCAGCAGACAATAAGCGAATGGGAGACCGGCATGTACCAGCCGCGTGGCGCATCAGCCAAGCTACTCACTATCGTCGCCGAACGCTGTAGCTTCAGCTACAAATCGAAAAATGAGTGAGTTGCGTCAAGCCAGAGCACCAGCGTTCACAAGATACACAGACATCCAAGGTTATGGAGAAAAACGTATCGGACACTCGAGGTGATTGGATGTTTTTATTTTGCCAATTGCTACACGCAAACGTGTAAAGTAATATGAAATCCACTGTCTCAGAGAACCTCGTAGCACATATCTGGCAGAGCAACCGTGTCACCCGGTTCGTGGCTGACTCCGGCGAAAACGTACAGGTAATACACCCGGGCAGGTTCAGCCACGGGGTAGGTGGTGACTTCCAGGACGCCGTACTGCTCATAAACGGGCAAAAAGTTCACGGCAGCATCGAGATTCACGTCACGAACAAGCAGTGGTATAGCCACAGACATCACCACGACTCCAGATACAATAGCACAGTCCTTCACGTTGTATATCGGCGGGACAGTCCAGCTCCCACCACACTCCAAAATGGGAGGGCCATCCCCACCATAAGCTTGAGTCCGGCTACCAGACAATACCTGGATATTCTAAATGAGCAACCGAATGCCCGTTTGCAAGGCTCACCACCATGTCCGCACATAACAAGGCTATCAGCAGAACACCTAACGGAGCTACTGACTGCTGCCGGAAAACAGAGATTTGTTGACAAAGCTGGTTCTTTCCTGAGTGCCCTGACGAGAAAAAAACCAGACCAGGTGCTCTTCGAAGGCCTGGCCAGAGCTCTGGGTTATAGCCAGAACAGTGAGGCTTTCCTAAGTTTAGCTAACAAAATGACACTCGATTCCATTCTGCAGCTACAACCACCGAAAGAGAAAAGGCAACAAGCACTCATCCTGGGGGCCGCCGGTCTGTTACCTTGCCAGCGGGCCAGGTCAAAACAAAAGCCAGTTGCAAACTCAGAGGCTGAAGAGCTGGAAGAGCACTGGCGCACACTCGGACTGCCAAATGTCATGAGTGAAACAGACTGGTGTTTTTTCAGGGTGCGCCCTGACAATTTCCCCACCCGGCGACTTATTGCCTTGAGTTGCCTCATCAGCAAATATCACAAGCATGGCCTGTTGCAGGGCATTCTGAAGCTAATAACAGAACCCACAGAAGAAATCGCATATCGCCGGCTAATAGACCGCCTTACCACCCCAGCACAAGGCTATTGGGCCAACCATTACGACTTCGGCGCAGCCTGTCCAAGAAGTGCTGCGCTCATTGGACACGACAAGGCTATTGAGATGGCCGTCAATATCGTACTGCCTTTCGCCTCTGCCTGGAGCAGAATATCCCAGGACCCCAAGCTGGAATACAAAGCCGTCAAAACCTACCACCGCCTTCCAAAACCAGCAGATAACGAACTGACCCACTACATGAGACAGCAGCTACTAATTGCTCCCTGTGCACGCCTGACAGCCTGTAGCCAACAGGGGCTGCTACACATCTTCAAAAATTATTGTCGCTTCCGAGATTGTGCCGCCTGTCCCATAAGCGCTAACTGATAATCAGGCCGGGTACCACATCCAAACTATAATCGTCCACCACGCCAGCCTGGAAACGATAATAGGCACAGGCAGCAATCATCGCCGCATTGTCAGTACATAAGCCAGGCCGAGGTATGTGAAAGGGAAGTGAACAATGGCTGGCGAAATAGCTACCCAAAGCCCTATTAGCAGCTACGCCACCAGAGAGCAGAATCTGCCTGACGCCTAACCGCTTAGCAGTAGCTATTGCCTTGGTGGCCAGAACTTCGATGATGGCTTGCTGAAAGCTAGCCGCAGCTTCAGCCACCCATGCAGCATCAAGAGAACCGCGCTTCTGCACCAGATGGAGCAAAGCGGTTTTCAAGCCGCTGAAACTGAAATCATCACTGCCTCTAAGCCAAGCTCTGGGCAAGGACAAAGAAGGCACTGCATCCTTGGCCGCGGCTTCGATAGCTGGACCACCGGGATAGCCTAATCCCAATATCCTAGCCCCCTTATCAAAAGCCTCTCCAGCAGCATCATCGCGGGTTCGTCCTACCCTTTGATATTTCCCATGCTCACTCATCAGCACCAGGTCGCTATGCCCCCCCGAGACAATTAGACATAGGCAAGGGAAAAAAGGCTGGTTACCCTCCAGCCAGTTGGCATAGATATGCGCCTCGAGATGGTTTATGCCAATAAGCGGCAATCCCTGTGCCAAGGCACTAGCTTTAGCCACATTCACACCCACCAATAAAGAACCAGATAGCCCAGGCCCAAAGGTAGTGGCAATAGCGTCTACATCTTGCCAACTCACCTTCGCCTGGAACATAGCATGTTTCAAGACCGGCAAAATAGTCAGCATGTGCTGCCTTGAAGCCACCTCGGGAACGATGCCACCATATCTGGCATGGATATCAACCTGAGAAGCTACCACATTTGACAGGATTTTGGTGCCATCTTCAACCACAGCCACCGCAGTCTCGTCACAAGAGGTCTCGATGCCCAGAATTCTCATGTGTCGGATTATAACACAAGCCTTTTGAAATTCGCTTTGCAGCAGAGAGATGTTATAATTTAGGGAAGAAAAACAGCTTCGGTTGATAGCTAGAAGCAAGCCATGTACAATATATTAAAAGGTCATTAGTTACATGAAAGACAAAGCCGATACCGGTACCTGGAAGGTCAAATCAGGGTTAGCCCAGATGCTCAAAGGCGGGGTAATCATGGATGTGGTTACTCCAGAGCACGCTAAGATCGCCGAAGATGCCGGCGCCTGTGCCGTCATGGCGCTGGAGCGCGTGCCTGCCGACATCAGGGCTGCCGGTGGCGTGGCTCGCATGGCAGACCCAACCATAATCACCGCCATAATGAAAGCAGTCAGCATCCCAGTCATGGCAAAATGCCGGATTGGTCATTTTGTCGAGGCCCAGGTACTGGAAGCCCTCGGCGTGGACTTCATCGATGAGTCCGAGGTGTTGACACCGGCAGACGAAAGCCACCACATCTGGAAGCACGACTTCAAGGTTCCCTTCGTTTGCGGTTGTCGCGACTTGGGCGAAGCCCTGCGCCGCATTGCTGAGGGCGCTGCCATGATCCGTACCAAGGGGGAGGCCGGCACTGGCAACATCGTAGAAGCCGTGAGACACATGAGAGCTGTCCAGGATGGCATACGCAAAATCCAGGGCATGCCCTTAGACGAGCTGACAACCGAATCTAAAAACCTGGGTGCCCCGCTCGAGTTAGTGTTGGAAATACACAAGACAGGGAAATTGCCCGTGGTAAACTTCGCCGCCGGCGGCGTGGCCACCCCTGCGGATGCTGCATTAATGATGCAACTAGGCGCTGATGGCGTCTTCGTAGGTTCGGGCATCTTCAAATCCAGCGACCCGGCATCCAGAGCTAAGGCCGTAGTAAAAGCAACCACGCACTGTCAGGACGCGGCAATCATCGCTGAAGTTTCCAAAGGCTTAGGTGCTGCAATGCCTGGGCTGGACATAAAGACTATCCCGCCAGAGGAGCTGCTGGCCAGTAGAGGCTGGTAGAGTGAAGATCGGTGTCCTGGCTCTCCAAGGAGCTGTGACAGAACACATACAAATGCTTTGTGCGCTGGGGGCCGAAGCCATCCCCGTCCGCTTGCCTTCCCAACTTGATTCCCTCGACGGTCTCGTCATCCCAGGCGGCGAAAGCACTACTATCAGCAAGCTCCTGCATGAACACAATTTGATAGAGCCATTGCACCTGCTAGCCGCTAAAGGCTTCCCCCTGTTCGGCACCTGCGCCGGCATGATACTTCTTGCCAACAAAGCAAGCGATTTGCAGTGGCAACCAATCGGCGCTATCGATATCGAGGTTCAACGCAACGCCTTCGGCCGCCAGGTTGACAGCTTTGAAGCCGACCTTGAAATCCCAGCCCTGGGAGATAAACCCTTCCGCGGCATCTTCATCCGCGCACCAGTAATAGGTCGGGTAAATCCCGGGGTTGACATCTTATGTCGATTAAACTGCAACATTGTTGCCGCCAGGCAAGGAAAGACCATTGCCTGCGCTTTTCATCCCGAATTAACTGACGATTCCAGATTCCATAAATATTTCCTCGACCTAGTCACAGGAGAAGCTATTGCCCAAGGTAGTAGCCGATGATTTAGACGCCCTGCTCCACGTCCTGCCACCGCGCATCCATCACGCGCTGGCTCAACAAACCGACAACGGCGAGCTACTGGAAATCGTCCTGGACCTGGGACGCCTTCCCGAAGCACGATACCCCCAACGCGAAATAGTCCTCGGCAGCGAAGAGGTTGCCCAGGCAGATATCGAATACGTGGTCTCCCGCATTAGCAGTTTCAGCGGCGACAACCGTGCTGGCATCGAGCGCACTTTACACCGGATATCCGCCATACGGAACCGTAGCGGTCGTGTCATCGGCCTGACCTGCCGCGTGGGCAGAGCCGTATTTGGCACAGTGAAAATAATTCAGGATCTGGTCGAGTCCGGAAAGAGCGTTTTGCTTCTGGGGCGGCCAGGGGTAGGTAAAACCACCATGCTGCGGGAAGTGGCACGGGTTTTAGCTGATGACCTAAAAAAACGGGTGATAGTGGTAGACACCTCCAACGAGATCGCCGGTGACGGCGATATACCACATCCCGCCATTGGGCATGCACGCAGAATGCAGGTGCCCACCCCTACTATGCAACACGCAGTCATGATCGAGGCAGTAGAAAATCACATGCCAGAGGTCATCATCGTGGACGAAATAGGTACCACCCTCGAGGCCGAAGCCGCTCGCACCATCGCCGAACGCGGTGTACAGCTTGTAGGCACCGCCCACGGCAATAACCTGGAAAACCTGGTGATAAACCCCACACTATCAGACCTTATAGGCGGTATACAGTCGGTAACGCTGGGAGACGAAGAGGCGCGGCGCCGCCGCACCCAGAAATCCATCCTGGAACGCAAGGCGCCGCCGACATTTCACATAGTGGTCGAAATACAGGAGCGGGACAGGGTGGTGATTCACCCCGACGTGGCTGAAGCCGTGGACGCCATTCTCCACGGTAACCCCCAGAAAAGCGAGATACGATGGCTAGACCCGGATGGCGAAATCAAGAAAGGCGAGTTGGTGGCTTCCCATGTCATCAACAGGCATAACCTGGAGCCACGACGGGAAACGCAGCATATCTATCTCTTCGGCGTCAACCGCGCTAAGATGGAGGACGCCGCCAGGGAAAGACACGTTCACCTGGACTTCACCATCGACCTCAAGAAGGCAACCGTACTCCTGACCACCAAGAATTACTACCATCGCAAACCACAGAAGATAAGGGACGCAGAGGCAGCAGGCATTCCCATTTATGCACTCAAGAGCAACAACCCGCTTCAGCTAAAGCAATGCCTCGACACCATGTTTGGGCCACACAAAGATGCCACATTTAGCTCAGCTATGGACGAGGCAGAACAGGCAGTAACCCAGATAATAGAGGGAAAAAGCTCCGTAGAGCTGAGCCCGCAGAATGCCTACATCCGACGCTTGCAGCATATGCTGGCTGAACGGCACAACCTGTTCTCACACAGCTCGGGCAAAGAGCCGCAGAGAAGAGTCAGGATTCTCAAGGGCTGAGCATATAATCAACTTCATCTTGGGAGCATTTCGGAGAGACGATTTTGGCTTTGTTCATCACTTTCGAAGGTGGCGAGGGCTGTGGCAAGAGCACACAGGCTAAAGCCCTGTGGAGAAAGCTCGTTCGCCTGGGCATCCCGGCAGAGTTAACCCACGAGCCCGGCGGCACCGCACTGGGCAAAGAGCTGCGATACTTGCTAAAAAGAAAACGCCAAGACCGCCTTTCACCAGAGGCTGAGGTGCTGCTCTTCGCCGCCTCGCGTGTCCAATTGGTCAACGAGGTTATTCGGCCCAGTTTGCAGGAAGGCAAAGTGGTTATCTGCGACCGCTTCGCCGACTCCACAGCCGTGTACCAGGGCTATGGGCGGGGCATTGATTTAGCCACTATCAAAGCTATCAACGATATGGCCACTGCCGGCATCAAGCCGCACCTGACCATACTGCTGGACATGCCCGCAGACAAAGGCCTGTCTCGCAAGAACGCCAGGAACCATGACCGCTTCGAGGCTGAAGACATTACCTTCCATCACAGAGTCAGGGAAGGTTATCGCCAGATGGCAGCCCAGGAGCCGGCACGCTGGATGGTAATAGATGCCACCCTGCCCAGGAACCAGCTCAAGACCATTATCTGGAATAAAGTGAACCAGCTTTTGCAGGCAATGCAGGCATATTCAGGTAAGACTGTCCCAAAATAGCATGAATTGTGTAGGGGCGGGTTTGAAAACCCGCCCGCCTGTCTTGCGGGCGCACCTGAAGGTACGCCCATACATGTTTTCTGGGTGTCACCTGCCCACAGGTCCTTCATGGGAAGGACAGGTGACCCTTTCCCGGATTTTTATGCCATGCCCAAGAAACGCATAGTCGTAGCCCTCAGCGGCGGTGTTGACTCCTCCATGGCAGCCCTGATGCTTCAGGAAGCTGGACATGAAGTCGTCGGCGTCACCATGCGGCTATGGACCACAAATGAAGCCACTTCGTCTGGCAAAAGCCAATTTGCCAATCCTGACCGGAACATCAGCGATGCCGAACAAACATGCCACATACTGGGCATACCCTTCCACGTCCTCGACCTGGAACAGGAATTCAAGGAGCATGTTATCCAGTATCTAATCAGGGAATATGCTCAGGGACACACACCCAATCCCTGTATCTCCTGCAACCAGCACATTAAGTTCGGCTTTCTGCTGGAGCATGCCCTTGAGCTGGACGCCGACTACCTCGCTACCGGGCACTACGCCGGAGTAGAACATCATGACAACGCCTACCATCTGCTCAAAGGCATGGACCCCGATAAAGACCAGTCCTACATGCTATACACGCTGACACAGAAAAAGCTGGCACGCATCCTCTTCCCACTGGGCAATTACAGCAAACGGCAGGTTCGAGACCTGGCCCGAAAGAAAGGCTTGCCTATCGCCGGCAAGCCCAGCAGCCAGGATATCTGTTTCGTCGCCGCTGACTACGGCACGTTTTTGAGTCAGCATATGACCACCGAACCCGGAGACATCGTCGATGAGCAGGGAAAGGTGCTGGGCACGCATAGAGGCGCAGCCTTCTACACCATCGGCCAGAGACATGGTTTGGGGCTATCAACCGCCAGGCCGCTCTACGTGACCAGGATAGAGCCTTCTACCAACCGTGTGGTGGTTGGCGATGAGAGCCAGCTTGGCAGCTCCAGCCTTATCACCGTAAATCTGAACTGGGTTTCGGGCAAATCGCCATCGCAGCCGCTGTCAGTCAACGCCAAAATACGCTACCGCTCGCCAGAGGCGCCAGCCACCGTTTATCCCCAGCCTGATTCGGCAAACATCGTCTTTATCCAGCCGCAACGCGCTGTCGCTCCGGGGCAGGCTGTGGTATTCTATCAGGGCAACGAGGTAATCGGCGGTGGCACAATCCAAATCGCCCAGAAATCGCACCAGGGCTGACCCGCCAGGCCTGGCCGAAGAAAACAAGCTCATGCAGATGGGGTATCGCCACATTGCGGGCGTTGACGAGGTAGGGCGCGGCGCTCTGGCTGGCCCGGTTGTAGCCGCTGCCGTTATCCTGCCGCTGGATGTCGATTTCCCCTGGTTCAAACTGGTGCGCGATAGCAAAGAAGTCCCGCCCACCAGGCGCAATCAGCTCTGCATTCTGATTCAAGAGTCTGCCATAGCCTCCGCCGTGGGCATCATCGAACCGCAGATTATAGACTCCATCGGCATTTTCAAGGCTACCAGGCTGGCCATGTGCCGGGCTATAGAACAACTCGCCTGCTCTCCCGATTTCCTGCTCATAGACGCCCTGACCTTGCCCCAACTGCGCACCAGGCAAAAAGGCATAATCAGAGGCGATAAATTGTGCCTCTCCATCGCCTGCGCTTCCATCGTTGCCAAAGTAACCCGCGACCGCATCATGGCAGAGCTGGACTCGGCTCACCCTGGCTACAGCCTGGCCAACCACAAAGGTTATGCCACCAGGCAACACTGTGCCTGCTTGCAGCAGCTTGGCCCTTCGCCCATACACCGCCACTCCTTCGCCCCGGTCAGGGAGACCCGCCGCATACTATGAACCGCAAGGACCTCGGCGCCACTGGCGAAAAGCTGGCCAGGGACTTCCTCAAGAAGAGAGGCTACCGCATCCGCGAGACCAATTTCCGCTGCCGCCATGGCGAAATAGACATCGTCGCCCAGAAAAAGGACTGCCTGGTCTTCGTCGAGGTGCGCACCAAGTCCAGCGCTGCCTTCGGCACCCCCGAAGAATCGATGACCGCCGCCAAGAAAGAAAAGCTCGTCACCACCGCCCTGTCATATATCAACAGCCACGAAAAACTGCCCGCCCAGTGGCGCATAGACTTCGTCGGCGTGGAGCTTGACCAGAAGGGCAAAGCCACCCGCATCGAGCTTATCGAAAACGCAGTTGGCGGGGACCAGCACACCCACTACTGAGCAGGCATCGCTGCACAAAAGTCAGTTTTGTTGCTGCGTGCGAGTATAGTTTTATCCCGCGTTGTACCAGCCGAGCTATGTTTGAATCCAATTTGGCACTCTAGAACTAAAGGTGAATTCCCTTTTAAATAGTACTCATAGTCTGTAGACATATTGTCATCATGTTCTTAAGATTGCATATGTGGATGAGATGAAAGATATTCGAACACTCTTCGGAGCGAGAGTCAGGAAATGCCGTTTGGAAGCAGGCCTTTCTCAAGAGGAACTTGCCGACAGAGCTGGTTTACATCGCACCTATATTGGTGGCATTGAACGAGGAGAGCGAAACGTAAGTCTTATTAACATTGTAAGGATTGCCAACGCAATGAATCTCAAACCTGAACAACTGATGCCTGGGATAGTTGATGAGTAGCAATTACAAATACGACCAAACCTCCAGAGAACGAATTGAAAAGCATTTTCTGGAGTCACTGCACTGGCATATATCTGGGTGGCGTGAGAAAGTTGAGCATGACTTTGGCAAAGAAAGTTTTGCCCGAGAATTGGAGGCATTGCATGGCGACAGCGTATACCGACAGTTTGCGTTTGCTTGTCCAGAATATGTCCTTGTTCGGTTAATGGGGCGGATGAGCATAAGTATTGGACGTCGTCTCGGCGAAATGTATGACAAGTTGCCACGCTTTGTAGCATCAGCAAGATTTGGGCTTTCGCTTTCCGAAGTAGTGGAAAAGGTTAATGGACTAGAAGCAGACTTGGTACTACGCAAAAGCAAGCCATCTCAGCAGGATCAGGCTCACCTAGATACACTAATTGCTAGATGGTTTAAAGGAGAGACGGTGGTAAATGGAATAGCGATTGAGATTCGGTACAACTTTAATCCCAATGACAGCGCAAGACTCAGGAAAGACGTTCAGTTGGCTAGTCTAGTAAAGGACGAAGGGCTATTTCCAGCATACTTAATTTACAGTGGAATCAGCCCTCGCCACGAAGCTATAGCTCGACTCACACGAGCAGGCTGGAATTTTCTGGCTGGGATCAAGGCTACAGATTTCACAACCGAATTACTGGGCATGGACGTCATGGAAATCTTAGAGCGCCCAACGATCAGACAAGAACTAGAGAATGAAGTGATGGCCATAATGAAATCTATCTTCACGTCGTATGCCTTCATGCAGGCGTGCAATGCCTGTATTAAGAGGGGCGACTGATTTTAGGACTTTTTAGCATAAACGATTGATTCGTAGAGATTTACGCCGCTGTTTCTTTTTCTAAGACGACGAATTTGATATATAGAGAAACCCATTTTTTCCATAATTTCAGCAAGCAGCACATCAGTTTCCACATATGTTCCTTTCAACTCCGAACAGCCTATGACATAAGCTAATTTAGCACTCTTGTTTAAAAAACGCCCCATTTCGGCAAGCTGCTTGGATAGACCATTAAAATATTTTACTAGGTAATTGGCCATCAAGTTATCCGATTTCCTGATTTTCTCAGCAATTGGTACAATGCATGTCGTTACAGCAGAAAACAGAGGTTCCACTCTACCCTTAGCGAGCACTGAGGTGGCTGTTCCCCACGTTCCGCCAATAATACACTTGTCTAAGTCCGATGCCTGCCTTGCCTCATTAAAGAAATCAAATAGGTACAAATGAGGCCTGGTATTCCATACATAGCTATATCGATTTGGGTAAGGTGGAGAGGTGATCACACAGTCAACTGGCCTTATATTTAACTGAGTAGGAACTTGAGTCGAGTCACACACTATTAATTCAGCTTTGTGTGAGCACTTTTTTTGAACTTCCGCCAAGTCTTCGATCATACGTACTAGGTGTCGGTCAAATATTGACCACACGTTAATACGATGTTGGCTGCGGTCAATGAAATGCAACTGAAGCCGGCCTAATGTAACATTTGTCAGGTCAGGGACAAGTACACCCGCAAGTACAAGCCTTAGGAAAGATTCGACTTGAGCGCTATCTGCGACGTCATTCAATGCCGATTTCAAAATAAGAATGTCTCTGAGAATATCCTTGCGCCACCACCTGTATGGGTCGTGAATTTTGGGGATCGCCACCGGCGCATCCTCAAGATTATCGGGCAAGATTCGTGTGAGATAAGCAAAACGTTCTTTTAGTTGTTCACGTTTTATCCTAAGGCTATCAATATCCAAGTCCCAAGTTAAAGAAGTCTGAGCTACCCAACTTAGGAAGGGATGGATCTCGAACCCATAGCTTTTAATCGCGTGTAATTGGCACTCGATTAGCGTAGTCCCTGCTCCAGCGAACGGATCTAGCACAACCTGGTCATTCGATACGGAAAGCTCATCCAGTACTTCGCGGACTAGTTCGGGACCAAAGCTAGGAGTCAAACGGAACCATCTGTGTACCGGTTCATCAAGACCACACTTGAACGTCGAGTACTCCGCAGGAAGCGGGCGATATACCAATCTCTGCCCATCCATTATAGCCGAAGCTGAATCTGGCGGTAACAATTGTAACTGCCTTTGTTTGTATCTATGTAAAGCAGCCATGATTACTATAAGTATCGCATTATCATTCTTCTGTGTCAAGGTGCCAGCACAGCATCCAACAATTTGACAACACTATTAGCTGCCTTTCCAATTTCAAAGCAGACGCGGATGCTATATACACTTCGTCATTTCTTCCAGTGATGCAATGAGTATGTGTGCTTTGCCGGCGGTGGACAAACAATAAGCTGGAGTTGCAAGATGCAAGTTGCAAGTCTCAAGAGGCAAGAAGGGCGAACGGATTCTTCGTCCTTCCGTCGAAGGGCTCGAGAATGACAGAGTGGGGAGATTGCCACGCCCCGATTGTATCGGGACTCGCAATGACTGGATCGGCAATTGATAGTTAAGATACCGCATCGTTTGCTTCACTACGAGTGGTGCTGATATACTTACCGACGTTGTGGAATACGAGACTGTAATAGGGCTGGAAGTGCATGCTCAACTGCTGACCCGGAGCAAGATGTTCTGCCCCTGCAGCGCTGACTACGCCAATACCGCACCGAACACCCACGTCTGCCCTATCTGCCTGGGCATGCCCGGTGTGCTGCCTTCCATCAACCAGAAGGCAATCGAATATACCGTAATGACCGCCCTGGCTCTAAACTGCACCATCGCCGAACATGCCAAGTTCGACCGCAAGAACTATCCTTACCCCGACTTGATGAAGGGATACCAGATATCGCAGTACGATGCACCCATCGGTGAGCACGGCTGGCTGATGCTGGACATAGACGGAAAGCAAAGGAAAGTCGGAATCACCCGCGTACACCTGGAAGAAGACGTGGCAAAGCTGTTGCACCGCACTTCATCCACGGGCGAAAGCTACAGCCTGGTGGATGTCAACCGTGCCGGCGTGCCCTTAATGGAAATCGTGGGCGAGCCAGACATCAGCTCACCTGAGGAAGCCAGGCAATACCTGATGAAGCTGAGAGCCATACTCCAGTACCTGGTCGTTTCCACGGGGAACATGGAGGAGGGAAGCTTCAGGTGTGATGCCAATATCAGCATCCGCCCCAAGGGTTCCAAGGAATATCTCTCCAAGGTAGAGGTAAAGAACATGAACAGCTTTAAGGCTGTGTACCGCGCCCTGGACTACGAAGCACAACGACAGAGGGAAGTACTGGAGAAGGGCAGCAGGCTGGTGCAGGAGACCAGGGGATGGGTAGACGATAAGGGAATCACGGTAAGCCAGCGGAGCAAGGAATACGCCCATGACTACCGCTACTTCCCGGAACCTGATTTGCCGCCGATGGTCTTCGAAAGAGCATGGGTAGAAAAAATCAGGTCGCATTTGCCCGAGCTTCCCGATGCCAGAAGGGACAGATTCATGTCCCAGTATGGTTTGCCCCTGTATGACGCCAATTTGCTGGTTGACTCTACGACGATGGCTAACTACTTCGAGGAGTGCATGCGGCTAATAAAGGCAGCTAACGGGACAAATATAGAAAAGAAAGCCAAGACGGTGAGCAACTGGCTCCTGGGGGACCTCAGCCACCTGCTGAACGCCACTAATACCAACATTGAAGAAACCAGGGTATCGCCAAAGCACCTATTGGAAATGCTGGCTCTACTGGAACAGGGAACGCTGAGCGGCCCCGCAGCCAAGGCAGTGTTCGAGGAGATGTTCCACAGCGGAAAGCAAGCCAGGGATATAGTGACTGAGAAAGGTCTGAGCCAGATAAGCGATAGCTCAGAAATAGACAAAATAGTAGAAGAGATAATAGCCAATAACAGCCAGGCGGTGTCCGACTTTGCTGCTGGCAAAGAGCAAGCCCTGACTTTTCTGGTGGGGCAGGTGATGAAAGCCAGCAAAGGACGTGCCAATCCGAACCTGGCAAAAGAAATCCTGTTAGCTAAAGTTGGAGGAAAAAGAAATGTCTAGTTACCTGTTGATAGCGCAGATTGTGGTAGCCCTGGCCCTAACCGGAGTGATCATGCTGCAGGTGCATGGAGGTGGCTTGGGAGGCATATTCGGGCAGGCCGATACCGTCTATCGAACGCGGCGAGGCGTGGAAAAACGCCTGTTCCAGTTCACCGTAGCACTGGCCATTCTCTTCGTGATACTCTCTCTGATGGTCGTCAGGCTAGCCACCTAGTTACGGGCAAGAGCTGAGATGGCTCCGCTGATAACGCTGACCACTGATTTTGGCAATAGCGATGCCTACGTGGCCAGCATGAAGGGAGTCATACTCAGCATAAATCCACAGGTCTCAATCGTTGACATCAGCCATGCAATCGAGCCACAGAATATCCTGCAGGCTGCGTACATCATCAGTACCACCCACAGCTATTTCCCCAGAGGAACCGTCCACGTTGTAGTGGTTGACCCAGGAGTAGGCAGCCAGCGAAAACTAGTCATCCTCAAAACCCACTCCGCCTTCTTCCTGGCGCCGGACAATGGAGTGCTGAGCTACATCATCCAAGAGCTAAAGCCAGCATCGAGTCCTACCACAGATTCGGCAGCAGGACTCCAGCAGATACAGCTACCCAAAGGGGCTGCAGCCGTAGCAATCACAAACCAGCGCTACTGGCGATAGCCAACAAGCACCACCTTCCACGGGCGTGATATCCTGGCACCGGTTGCTGCTCACCTATCACTGGGCACGGCTATGGGCAAATTCGGCGAAAGGCTGAGGGCAATCAACGTCGCTCACCTGCCACAGCCTCACCATGACAGCAAGGGCAACCTGTGTGGACAGATAATTCACATAGACCATTTCGGCAATCTGGTCACCAACGTCAGCGGCATTGATTTGTCAACCAAAAGGTTTATCATTGAGATTGCTGGTCAGAAAATAGCAGGGTTAAGCCAGTACTACAGCCAAAAAAATGGGTTGGTAGCCATAATTGACAGCAATGACTACTTAGAGATAGCGCTCAAAGACGGGAGTGCTGCTGCTTTGCTCGGTAGCAAAGTGGGCGATAAGCTGATACTGCGGGAGGAGTGAGAGAAAATGGATGTCAAACTGACAACGCTAAGCGAAAACACGGCTGGCAGGGTGGGGCTGCTGGCGGAATGGGGGCTGAGTGTGCTGGTAGAGGTTGATGGCTACAAGGTACTGCTGGATACAGGACTGGGCATCTCCACCTTCTACAACGCTGCCGTCATGGGCATAGACCTTTCACAAATCGACAAGATAGTGCTCAGCCACGGGCATCGCGACCATACCGGGGGACTGCGCCATGTGCTGCAAGCAGCAAGGAGGAACATAGACATAATCGCCCACCCTGACATCTGGACATCCAAGTACTCCCGCACCTTCGGCAAACAAGAACAATATGCCGGGATACCCCACGCCCGCGAAGCCCTGGAAGACCTTGGAGCCTGCTTCAAGCTCACCCAAGAGCCTGTCTGGCTCACAGACAACATTGTCACCACAGGTGAGATACCCCTGCAAACTGAGTACGAGAAGATAGATGCTGAGCTTTATGTCAAGGAAGACGGGCAGCTAGTCCCCGACCCTCTGAAAGATGACCTGGCGCTTGTCATCAAAAGCCCTCAAGGACTAGTTGTTGTATTGGGATGCGGACACAGGGGCATAATAAACACATTACACCGTGCCAGGGAGTTGACAGGCGTCGACCACATTCGGATGGTCATCGGTGGCACTCACCTGATACAGGCATCCCGAGAACGGCTAGACCTGACAATTGCTGAGCTTAGAGAGATGAGTGTTGAAAGACTAGGCGTATCGCACTGCACAGGTTTGCCGGCGGCTTCAGTGCTATTTCAGGAATTTGGCGATAGCTTTTTCTTCAACAACGCCGGCAGAGTAGTCACCATTTAACAACTTAAACCCCCCATCATCACTCTTAATTTGAATCCTGCAACTTGCATCTTCCCACACAGCATTTCAAGTCATTCCACTGAAGGACGAACCAATATCTCTGCCCTCGCCGCAACTGGGAACCCGTTAAGTGCGCTTCCAGGTTGTCCCTTTGGGTGTGTCTTCGAGGGCTATGCCTGATTCAGCTAGCTGGTCGCGTATCTTATCAGCTAGTTGCCATTGCTTTGCCTGGCGCAGGTCATTGCGCAATGAGATTAAGAGTTCGATAAAAGGTTCTGCGGCCAATGCTGGTTTCCTCGGCTCCTCCAGGGTAAAACCCAATACTCCAGCCAACTCTGACAGAGTACGGCATGCTTGGGATACATCTTGTTGCTCCTCTCGAGCACAGTTTATAGCCCGCGCCAGGTCAAAGAGCACAGCGATAGCCTGAGCGGCATTGAAATCATCATCCATGCTCTCAATAAACCTGGAACGGAAGGACTCACTTTCTAGGACGCTCTTGCCGCCTACCACGCCCTCATCTTTGGCTGCCTGCCTTAGTCTTTCCATGCCTGCTTCGGCTGCCTGCAAAATCTCGTCACTATAAGTCAGAGGACTGCGGTAGTGAGAGCTCAAAATAAAGAACCGAATGGCATCGGGGCTATAGCGTTCCAAAGCCTGCTTCACAGTGACCAAGTTTCCCAATGACTTACTCATCTTGTCGCCGGCCAGTTGCAACAATCCATTGTGCAGCCAGTACCTGACAAAAGGGACAACGCCGGTGAAGGCCTCCGACTGAGTTATCTCATTTTCGTGGTGCGGAAAGATCAAGTCCTGCCCACCACCGTGTATATCAATGCTCTCACCAAGATATTTCAGCGACATGGCGCTGCACTCGATATGCCAACCAGGCCTGCCCCCACCCCAGGGACTCGGCCACGAAGGTTCACCAGGTTTAGCAGCCTTCCACAATGCAAAATCAAGAGGGTCTTCTTTCTCGGCTTCCTCAGCGCCACCGCTGGGCTTCATCTCTTCCACGTTCTGATGAGACAATTTGCCATAGTCGGGAAAAATCTTTACCCGAAAATAGACGCTGCCAGCGGATTCATAAGCACGTTCTTTGTTCATCAAGCCCTGAATCACCTCGATGATCTTGGGCATTTCTTCAGTAGCCCTGGGGTAGACATGCGCCCGCATGATATTCAAGGCATTCATATCCTTAAAATATTCGGTGATATATTTTTCGGCTAATTCCTGTGCTGGTACCCCAAGCTTCTGGGCACGGATAATAATTTTATCGTCGATATCGGTGAAATTCTGCACATGCTTTACCTTGTAACCTTTGAATTCCAGATAACGCCTGATCACATCGAAGGTAACGTAGCTCATAGCGTGGCCAATGTGGCAGTCGTCATAGACGGTAACGCCACAGACATACATAGTAACCGCTTCACCTTTGGGTTGAAAATCTTCCTTGCGGCCAGATAGGGTATTGAATACTTTCATCAGGTCTCCTCCGGAAACATCGCTACTTGTTTTCCTCCACCAGTGCTACAGCATAAGCAGCCATGCCCTCTTCTCTACCAGGAAAGCCCAAACCATCGGTAGTAGTCGCCTTGACCATCACCCTTTCCTGTGAGATGCCTAAGGTCTTGCTGATATTCTCACGCATATTATCGATAAAATCCGACAACCTCGGTTGCTGAGCAACAATTGTAGCATCGATGTTGCCAACCCTGGATCCTTTCGCCTTGACCAGCTTGTTAACCTCGTCGAGCAACTTCAAACTGGAGATGTCCTTGTACCTCGAATCCTGAGATGGGAAATGAGTACCGATGTCTTTAAGGCCGCTGGCACCCAGGAGGGCGTCGATTATGGCATGGGTCAACACATCGGCATCACTATGTCCTGAGAGCCCCTTTTCGAAAGGGATATGGACACCGCCAAGCACCAGGCTACGTCCCGAAACCAGTGGGTGGGCATCATAGCCGATGCCTACTCGCACCCTCTCTCCTTGGCAATAGCTTCAGCCAGCGTCCAATCCTCAGGCGTGGTTATTTTTATGTTTTGGTAAGAGCCTTCGTACAATTTAACTCTATAGCCCATCTGCTCCACCATGCTAGTGTCATCCGTCACATCTTCTGACACTTTTTCATGGGCCTGAACTATTATATCAAAGCGAAAAACCTGAGGAGTTTGAACGGCCCATAGGCGCTGGCGCTCCAAGGTTTGGTTAACCATTAGATTATCAGCAAGCTTTATAGTATCTTTGACAGGAACTGCGGCAGCAGCAACACCCGTTTCCTGTACAGCCTTCAAGCCGTTATGAACAAGGTCATGAGTCAAGAAGGGGCGAGCGCCGTCGTGAATGATGACCACATCACAATTCTTGAGCCATTTCAGCCCTCGCCACACCGAGTCTTGACGCCGCCGGCCTCCGAGACATACCTTTACCACCTTAGACCATCCTCTTTTTGCCACTAACTCTTTCCCTAATCTGAGATTGCTGTTGCTCAACACAATGACTATCTGCTCTATCAACTCACAATCCTGGCAAATATCCACCGACCAGGCAAGCAAAGGCTTGTTGACCAAAGACAGGAATATTTTGTCCTCGCCCATGCGCTGACCGCTACCTGCTCCTACAACAACTGCCCCAACATGTGAAATAGCTCCGGTCATGCGACTGCATCCGCCTTTCGCGATGGTCTCACCAATCCAAAATGAAGAGCTTCAGCTACCGTGCCTGCTTTGATAACCTCTACACCATTCGTTACAGCAAGAAGCTTGGGCGACGTCTTGGGAACTAAACACAACTTAAAACCTAATCTAGCAGCCTCGGCGATTCTCCTCTCCAGGTTGGGCACATTCCTCAGTTCACCACTTAGACCTATTTCCCCTATAGCCACAAGCCCTGGCAACACCTGCAAATCCTTGAAGCTGGAAGCTATAGCCAGGGCAATCCCCAAATCAGCAGCCGGCTCATTGACCTTCAAGCCGCCAACAACGTTAGTGATAATATCCTGATTGGAAAGATTAACACCAGCACGTCGAGTGAGCACAGCAGCTACAAGAAGCAAACGGGAAAAGTCCACACCGGTAGCAATGCGCCGCGGTGGCCCAAAGGTAGCCAAGCTAGTCAACGCCTGTAACTCCACCAGCAAAGGTCGGCTACCCTCAAGCGTGGACACCACTACCGAGCCGATAGCGCCATTAGCATGTGAAGCCAGAAAAACCTCGGAAGGATTGGGTACCTCCGCCAGGCCTTTGCCACCCATCTCAAAGACACCAACCTCGTTAGTAGAGCCAAAGCGATTTTTAACACTGCGCAATATGCGATAATTGCTAAAAGCCTCGCCCTCAAGGTAAAGCACAACATCGACTATGTGTTCCAAGACTTTGGGACCGGCAATAGCACCCTCCTTGGTCACATGGCCTGTAATAAACACAGGGACACTGGACTGCTTAGCCCAGCGCATCAGCCGCAAGGTGCATTCGCGTACCTGTCCGATACTTCCCGGAGCACTACTTAACTCTTCAAGGTGAACTGTCTGTATGGAATCAACGACTACCAAATCCGGGGCCATCTCACCCAGCCGCCCCAAGATAATATCAATGTCAGTTTCGGGAAGGACATAAAGCCTTTGCCCCAGTATGCTGAGGCGTTCAGACCTGAGCTTAAGTTGCTGAGACGACTCCTCACCTGATATGTATACTACCTTGTCTCCGCTGTCAGCCACGGCAGCAGAGACCTGAAGCAATAAGGTAGACTTGCCAATACCAGGGTCGCCACCGATGAGAGCCACCGAGCCTAGCACCGAGCCTCCACCCAACACCCTGTTAATCTCAGACATAGGAAAAACAAGCCGTGGTGACCTCTCAACCTTTAGGCCAGAAAGCTCCTTCGGAGCATTGTCCTCTGTACTCAACCAGGCTGTGGATTCTCGGGCAGTAACAGTGACAACCGTTTCAACCAGGCTATTCCACTCCTGGCAGGCAGGACAGCGACCCAGCCACTTAGGGCTCTCTTTGCCACATTGCTGGCAGATAAAAGCAGATTTAGTCTTGGGCTTGGTCAAGACGCCAACCTCCAAACACCACAATTATACAGATAAAACCAGATTATGCCATCACTCGATTTATTACCCTGAGTAGAAAGGCGGGATTACGCAGAGGCGTAATCCCGCCATAGCTCTAAATCTCTCTCGTCCTAGCTCAGAAGATAAACCACGACCACAACCACTACGATACCTTGTCTTCGGGTATGCCAGAACCACCATCGCCAGATGAACTAGCATCCCCACCACTTAGAACCCCAGCTGCACCCCGGATCACAATTTTCTCGCCGTCATAGTCCAGCTTCAAAGTTTCTCCAGAACGAAACTCGCCTCTAAGCAATGCCTCAGAAAGCCTGTCCTCGACCTCGGTCTGAATCACACGGCGCAGTGGCCTAGCACCAAAGGTCGGATCATAACCCTTTTCACCCAAGAAGTCACGCGCGGCGTCGGTAACCTCCAGTTTGATATTCTTCTCAGCCAATGACTTGGTGACCACACCTAACATCAAATCAACGATCAGGCGAATTTGATCCTTGCTAAGAGAATGGAAAACAACCACGCTAGTAATGCGGTTCAAGAACTCCGGACGAAACGTCTTCTTCAGCTCTCCGAGCACCTTTTCTTTCATCTTCTCATATTCAACCTGCCGATTCTTAGCCTCGTCGGTGCGAGTAGCAAAGCCCAGCGTCATGTCGCGCTTTATCAGCTCAGCACCGATATTGCTGGTCATCACGACGATGCTGTTGCGGAAATCCACTCTCCGCCCTTTGGCATCCGTGAGATGGCCATCATCAAATATCTGTAGGAGTATGTTGAACACATCAGGATGTGCCTTCTCAATTTCATCAAGCAGTATAACGCAATAAGGATTACGCCTTACTGCCTCAGTAAGCTGCCCACCTTCGTCGTAGCCCACGTAGCCCGGGGGAGCGCCAACCAAGCGTGCTACAGCATGGCGTTCCATAAACTCAGACATATCAAGTCGAATCATAGTGTCTTCGCTGCCAAACATGAACTCAGCTAGCGCCCTGACCAACTCGGTCTTGCCAACACCTGTAGGCCCGAGGAAAATGAAACTACCTATTGGATGGCGCGGTTCTTTCAGGCCAGCACGGGCACGTCTCACGGCCTTTGCTACTGTAGTTATGGCCTCATCCTGGCCGATTATACGCTTATGCAACGCGTCTTCCATCTCCAACAAACGACTAGACTCGTCGGTGGTCAGGCGAACCACAGGGATACCCGTCCACATGCTAACCACTTCAGATATGTCCTCTTCAGTAACAATCGGCTTTGCTTGTTCCTGTTCAGCCTGCCACTTTTGTTCCATGCTGTTAATGCCGTTCATCAATTGGAGCTCGCGGTCGCGCAACTCGGCTGCATACTCATATTGCTTGGCAGCAATCGCAGCCTCCTTATCTTTGCGCACCACCTCCAGCGCTCGTCTCGCCTCTGTCAAACTAATCGGAGGTGCACCACGCTTGATACGTACCCGAGAAGCTGCCTCATCCATTAGGTCGATGGCCTTGTCCGGCAAGAATCTATCAGGTATATACCTAGCCGCAAGCGTTGCCGCTGCTTGCAAAGCCTCGTCACTAATAGTCAACTTGTGATGTTCTTCATAGCGCTCTTTAATGCCTCTCAAGATATCGATTGTTTGCTCAGTAGTCGGCTCGACCACCGTCACTGGTTGGAAACGTCGCTCCAGTGCTGCATCCTTCTCAATATACTTGCGGTAGTCATCCAGTGTAGTAGCGCCAATGCATTGAATCTCGCCGCGGGACAACGAAGGTTTAAGAATATTTGAGGCATCGACAGCACCCTCCGCCGCACCAGCACCAACAATGGTATGTAGCTCATCCACAAAAACCACACAGTTACCAGCGCTTTTTATCTCATCGATTACCTTCTTGAGTCTCTCTTCAAACTCACCACGATATTTGGTCCCAGCCACTAGGGAGCCAATATCCAAGGTAACCAACCGCTTACCCAGTAATGTCTCGGGGACGTCACCGGCTATAATCCGATGTGCTAAGCCCTCAACAACAGCCGTCTTACCCACACCCGGCTCACCTATTAGAGCCGGATTGTTTTTAGTACGCCTGCTAAGTATCTGGACAACACGTTCTATTTCCTTATTACGATTAACAATAGGGTCGAGCTTACCTGCCCGGGCAAGACTGGTCAAATCCACTCCTAATTGATCTAAAACCGGTGTTCGCGCAGTTCCCTTAACAGCAGAACGCGCCTGGCTGGCGTTCTGGCTGAGTAGACTATTTATCTCAGCTTGCACCCGTTCCAAGGTAATACCAAAGCTCTCCAGGACACTGGCAGCACCACCCTCCCGCTCTCGCAATAAGCCCAACAAAAGATGCTCGGTACCAATATAGCTGTGATTCAAACGGCGTGCCTCATCCACCGCCAACTCGATAACCCTCTTTGCCCTGGGTGTAAGCCCCACCTCGCCAATAGTTGACCGCTCACCACGTCCAACTACAAATTCCACACCAGCACGTATCTTGGGAGGAGCCACACCTAGGTTAACTACGACCTTCGAAGCCACCCCTTCATCATCAGCCAACAAGCCCAGAAGAATATGCTCAGTATCAATGTAATTATGCCCAAATCGTTGGGCTTCTTCCTGGGCCCGAGTTAAGGCACGGCGAGCCCGTTCTGAGAATTTCTCGAATCGACTAGTCATTGCTCTGCCTTAAATCCTATGTGTTATTCCTCACCAAAACATGCCTGACTTACCCCAATTATAAGACGTGCAAATTGCCAAGTCAAAGAAATCAGAGAGCCTAGCAGGCCGATTTACAGGATGGCGAAATAGACGCTCAGGGTAAAGAAAAAATCCCCCGGCGGTGGCATATTTTCCCAGAGAGCTGCCTCCCCAGTATCGTCTGCGCTGAGGCATTTCACTTCCGTGTTCGGGATGGGAACGGGTGGTACTACCTCGCTCTAACCACCAGAGGATTCTTACTATTGCGAAATCGGTGAAAGTATACCCCGGCACATCACCCTCTGTCAAATATCGAATGGGAGAAGAGATGCCACCTTAGAGGCTTGACGACCAACATAGCACGTGCTACGCTTGCATCATACTAGCAATAACTACACCTGCAGGAGACGCTAATGAATCACGAACGTGAACTTCTCAAAGGTAGCACGGACTTATTGTTGCTCCGTCTTATCAGCTTCCAGTCCATGTACGGCTACCAGATAATCAAAGAACTGGGGAGGAGAAGCAACGGCTACTTTCGTTTCAAAGAAGGTACACTTTATCCAGCCCTGCATAGACTGGAAAGAAACGGACTTATCGAAGGCAAATGGATAAAATTGCCCGGCGGTTTAGAAAGACGCTATTACTTCATAACCCAAAAAGGGAATAAGGTGATGGCCGAGAGATTATCGGTTTGGCAGAACTTCTCCACAGCAGTTGACCTAATCATGCAACCATCTTCCGGATAGCACAGCAATGTCATTTAAATCCGACTACTTGAATAAGCTGAAGGAATCGTTGAGAGTCGACCCAGCGATCAAGCGTGATATTGTGCGTGAATATCATGCCCATCTTGAAGACAGATACCAAGATCTCAGGGAATCAGGCCTGTCCGAGGAAGAAGCAGACAAAGCTGCCGCCAAACTCCTAGGGTCTCCACGGTTTATCGCTAAGCAGATCGGCGAAGTCTACTCACAGGGAACATGGCAACAAGCCATCTTTGCTGCTCTGCCACATCTGCTTGTTGCCTTGCTTTTTGCCCTACATTGGTGGAAAAACACAGCTTGGGTACCGGCAGTCATACTCGTAGTCATCGGCATAGTCATTTATGGTTGGAGCCACGGCAAGCCAACATGGCTATTCCCCTGGCTAGGCTACTGCTTAACTCCAGTAATAGCCATCGGCACTCTGTTAATATATCTACCCGGCAGTTGGGCATGGCTAGCAGCCATCGCCTACATACCGCTAACCATGACCATCATCCTATCAATCACCAAACAGACAATCAAAATAGATTGGTTGTTCGCCTCTCTGATGCTACTGCCTGTGCCCATAGTGTTAGGCTGGAGACTGGCACTGGGGATCGAGGATATAACCCAATGGCAAGCTCGACTCTACGAAGCTGGACAATTGATTGCGCTAACCTTCGCCACCCTGGCGCTAACCGCAGCCAGCTTTATCCGACTAAGACAGCGCTGGGCAAAAGCTGGAGCATTAGTCGCTCCGGAGATCCTTCTGCTGATTATAGTAGCCTTGGCAGACAAGAACGCGACCAGCTTTTGGATCTGGCTTTTCATCATCCTACTGGCTGTAGTGCTTCTTCTCGGTCCCGCCACCTTGGAAAAGAAAATCAGACAAGGGCATACTAAACCTGCCAAGTTTTGATTTCGGCCTCTTAACGCCTGGCAATAAGCCAATTCAAACAACCAATAAATATTATTGCTGAGACCAAAGGCCTCTTCGCGTCTGGCGGGCTTCCTTCTCTACCGCCTCCAAATATGCCTGATACTTGACATCAGGCAAATAAGCCTTGGCGTCAGCAAGACCGGCTCTCACCAGCTCCGCGTTGACAAAGATACCATCCAAGTACACATAGCGGAGCAGTCGGCCATGACTGTCCTTATCAGAAATATCCTTTTCCAGTCTGACTCTTTTCCCTCTTACAAGTTCTTCGTTAGCTTTTTGAGCCTGGAGATAGAGTGCTTCGTTTTTCTCTGGGGCATCGATACCTATATAACGCACCACCAACCCACCCTCAACAATAATAGTGTCCCCATCGACTACACCCACCACCCTTAACTGGTCGTTGGCAATACGACAAGCAGCGAGAATAGCTAAAAAGAGAACAGTGGTGACAAGTCTAAGCGCCACGACTACCACAAGCTCGCTTGAGCTGACTTACCCTTCCTATAAGGTATCCCCAGGTGCTCACAAGCAAGCCTAGTAGCCGCTCTGCCCCGAGGGGTACGCTCCAAAAATCCCAGTTGGAGAAGATAAGGCTCATAAACATCCATTATGGTATCCGCTTCCTCGCTGATAGAAGCAGCAATGGTCTCAAGACCAACCGGCCCACAATCAAATTTCTCAATTATGGTACGCAATACCTTGTGATCCACCTCATCTAAGCCAATACCATCTACCTCCAATTTGGAAAGCGCCTCCATTGCCACCGGCTCAGTTATTTTCCCATCAGCCACTACTTGCGCATAATCACGCACACGTTTCAACAATCGATTCGCAACACGTGGCGTACCACGAGCTCGGCAGGCTATCTGACTTATCCCGCCATCGTCTACTTCCACTCCCAGAATACCAGCCGAGCGTTTTAAAATAGCTTTTATCGCCTGTCCGTCATAGAAGTCAAGACGATAAACAGCACCAAAACGATCTCTCAGTGGTGAACTCATCAATGCGTAGCGAGTCGTAGCCCCGATCAATGTGAATCGAGGTAAATTTAGGCGGAGACTCCTAGCACCTGGGCCCTTACCCAGTATTAGGTCTATGGCATAATCCTCCATCGCTGGATACAGAATTTCTTCTACTACTCGGCTCAAGCGATGGATTTCATCGATAAAGAAAACGTCATCCTTTTGCAGACCGGTGAGAATAGCAGCAAGGTCACCAGGACGTTCTATCGCCGGACCTGAACTGATTTTTATGTTGACCCCCATCTCAACAGCAATAACATAGGCCAACGTCGTCTTCCCCAGGCCAGGAGGCCCGTAAAGAAGAACATGATCCAAAACCTCACCCCGTTTTTGAGCAGCAGCGATGGCTATTTTCAGGTTATCTTTGACCTTGTCCTGACCAATGAAATCAGCGAGATGCCTAGGGCGCAAGCTAGTATCCAAGGAGACATCGTCCGTGCCTGATTTGGCTGATACCAACCTTGACATTGACTTTTTCTCTTGCATGCTAGCAAATTACCATTCCTTGCGAAATTATAACATACAAACTGTGTTTGCCGAATCTAGGCTTTTCGACTCCAAAAACAAAGAAGCCCCCTCAATTGGCGAAGCTTCTTTGCTCTAAACCTATAAGGAAACAAGCCCTAGTATCGCACGAGAGCTGATATGGGGAAAAATCCTAAAAAATGCTTACGCTTCTGGGGACAGAGGTTGCCCACCAGTCTCATTTCGGTCTGCTATCTCCGGCTCTGCCATTTCGACTGCCGGCAGAGCTTTCTCGGCTTGCTCGGCTAGCAAAAGACCCTGAGCGGGTTCTTCATCCAAAGACAATGGCCTTGATGGTATAAGCCTTCCAATGATAACGTTCTCTTTCAAACCGACTAGTCTGTCCGTCTTACCCCAAATAGCCGCCTCAGTAAGAACCCTAGTAGTTTCCTGGAAAGACGCTGCGGCTAACCAGCTGTTTGTATTCAGCGAAGCCCTAGTAATACCTAGCAGCACGGTTTGGGCGGTCGCTGGCTCACCGCCTTCAGCCAGAACCTTAGCATTTATTCCTTCGTAGTCAAACCTGTCAATGAGGTCGCCGGCCAATAGCTCGGTGTCACCGGGTGATTCCACACGCACCCGCCTTAACATCTGGCGGATTATGATCTCAATATGCTTGTCATTAATGTTCACACCCTGTGAACGGTACACATTCTGCACCTCTTCAACTAAATATCGCTGAACTGCCTCCCTCCCCATAATCCGCAGGATGTCTTGAGGGTCAGCCACACCCTCTATAAGCTGTGTACCGGCTTTCACCTCATCCCCTGATTTCACCCGTATGTGACTCCCCGGCGGCACTGTATATTCTCTCTCCTCTCTTTCTTCGTAGCCAATGTAGACACGATCCTTTTCGATAGCCACCACGCCGGATACTCTCGCAATACATGGCTGATCTTCTGGCTTGATAGGATGCTTACCCTTAGACAGTTCTCCTGAGGATGGCACATGGGCTAGCATTGTTCCGGCCTCCACTCTGTCGCCATTATTGATGACTACATCAGCTCCTGGCGGTAACACATACTCATCACGGTAAAACTCGGAGCTGGTTATCTTAACCTTGCGCGCTTCCTCCATGTCAGAAATCTCAACAACGCCGTCGATCTCAGAGAGAATCGCCACACCTTTCGGTACTCGAGCCTCAAAAAGCTCCTCAACACGCGGCAAACCACTAGTGATATCAGCCTCCACCACACCTCCAGTATGGAATGTACGTAATGTAAGCTGTGTTCCAGGCTCACCGATACTCTGGGCGGCTATAATGCCCACAGCGGTGCCAATTTCAACTAGCCCCCCTCTAGCCAAGTCACGTCCATAACAATATTGGCAAATACCCTGACGTGAATGACAACCTAACGGCGACCTGACATGTACATTGGCAATACCAGCATCTACTATTAACTTTGACCTTTCCTCATCAATCTCCTCATTTCGCCGCACGATAATCTCGCCGGTCTGTGGGTCGACAACATCACTTGCAGCCAGACGGCCAATCAAGCGATCCGCCAATGGCGCCAACAGGCCTCTAGCCCTCTTCCTATCCGCCAAGAATATGCCATCGTCGCTCCCGCAGTCCTCCTCCGATATAATCACATCTTGAGCCACATCGATAAGCCGACGCGTGAGATAGCCAGCATTGGAAGTCCTCAGTGCTGTATCAGCCAGACCTTTCCGAGCACCGTGAGTAGACATGAAATACTCCATCACAGAAAGTCCTTCACGGAAACTTGCCTTAATAGGGAAATCGATTATCCTGCCGGCAGGATCGGTCATTAGCCCTCGCATACCAGCCATCTGCCTGATCTGCGAGATGTTACCCTTCGCCCCGGAGGTAGCCATCATATATACGCCACCATATCGGTCTAACGATTGAGAGATAGTCTCCGTAATCTTGTCCGTGACCTCAGTCCAAACTTCAATGGTTTTACTATATCGCTCATCATCGGTGATCAATCCGCGATTGAACTGGCTTTCGATAACCGCCACCCGCTCGTCACCCTCTTCAAGAAGCTTTGCCTTGCTTTTGGGCACTTCAACATCACTTGCAGCAATAGTAGTGCCAGATTTAGTGGCATACTCGAAACCGAGCTTCTTAAGATTATCAAGCACATTAGCAGTAGCCTCATAGCCAAGCAGACGATAACAATCTGCTACCAAACGCTTCAATGCGCCCTTATCCATTACCCGGTTCCTAAATCGAAATTCCAGCGGCAAGACCTCATTGAATATAATACGACCGGCACTGGTCTTTAATACTTCGCCATTACCATTACTTCCACCTACTTCTATTTCAGCATCAAGGGAAATAAGACCCAGCTCGTAAGCAAGTCTAGCATCTTCAAAGCCCTTGAACTTCTTTCCCTCGCCTTTGGCACCCTTCTTAATGTTGGTAAGGTAATAACACCCAAGTACCATATCCAACGTAGGCGTCATTACAGGCTCGCCACAGCTCGGCAATAGCATATTCTTGAGACTAAGCATTTGCTCTCTGGCCTCTCTGACCGCTGCTCTGGAAAGCGGCACATGAACGGCCATCTGATCGCCATCAAAGTCAGCATTGAAAGCAGCACAGACAAGCGGATGAATCTGAATCGCACTTCCGTCAATCAGCACAGGCTCAAAGGCCTGGACACTCAGGCGATGCAACGTCGGAGCTCGATTTAACAATACTGGCCGCTCTTTTACCACCTCAGCTAAGATATCCCAAACCTCGGGGCGAGCTTTTTCCACTTGCCTGCGAGCGCTTTTGATATTGTGGGCATAACCCTGTTCGATAAGTTGGCGCATAACAAATGGCTTAAACAATTCAAGAGCCATGTGCTTGGGCAATCCGCACTGGTGCAGTTGCAACTCAGGGCCCACCACTATGACTGAGCGCCCGCTGTAATCTACGCGCTTACCCAACAAATTCTGGCGGAACCGACCCTGCTTGCCTCGCAACATATCGGAGAGCGATTTGAGCCGGCGTGTGGTCCCCACAGTAGGAACCCTACCACGCCGCCCATTATCTACAAGGGCATCGACAGCTTCCTGAAGCATGCGCTTCTCGTTACGCACAATGATCTCAGGAGCCCCCAGGTCAATCAGCCTTCTAAGACGGTTATTGCGATTGATCACACGCCGATACAAATCGTTCAGGTCGCTAGTAGCAAAGCGACCACCATCAAGTTGGACTATTGGCCGAAGTTCAGGGGGTAATACCGGCAATACTGTCAAAACCATCCACTCAGGCTTATTCCCGCTGCGCCAAAAGGCCTCTACTATTCGTAAGCGTTTGCTAGCTTTTTTGCGGCGCTGGCCAGCACTAGAACGAACCTCTTCAATAAGATCCTGACGCAGTTTCTCCAGGTTTAATTCCTTAAGAATGGACAGAATAGCTTCAGCCCCCATGCCAGCTTCAAAGAAATCTCCGTACTCTGACTTAATGTCCTGGTATTGGCTCTCAGAAATAAGCCTTAACCGCTTCAAACTCTCAATAGATTCTATGCGAGATTCCAAACTGCTGATCGCGTTATTGACTTCGTCTAAGTCAGCCTGAAATTGAGCGCTATCACTTGAAGAATCACTCAGGTTGGCAACAGCGCTAAATTCCACTCCAACCGCCTGGCCTTTGGGCAAATCGTTTACTTTAATACTCTGCCGAGCAAGCTCGTCTTTGAGGCCTTTGAGAATGTCCTGACGTGCAGCATCGTCAACAGAAATCACAATGTATTGCGCGAAATAAAGCACGCGCTCTAAGTGCCGAGGGGATACATCCAGCAGCAGAGCCAAGCGGCTGGGCACTCCCCTAGCAAACCAAATATGGGCTACCGGTGCTGCCAACTCAATATGCCCCATGCGTGTCCGACGCACCCTAGAATGCTCCACCGTGACTCCACATCTATCGCAGGTGACGCCGCGATAGCGTATCTTTTTGTACTTCCCACAATAACATTCGTAGTTCTTTGTAGGACCGAAGATCTTTTCACAGAAAAGGCCATCCTTTTCCGGCTTCAATGTTCTGTAATTGATGGTCTCAGGCTCGGTTACTTCACCATAAGACCAGCTTTTTATTTGGTCTGGTGAAGCCAAAGAAATCCGAATAGCGCTAAAATCATTAACTTCTGTCATTTATGTTCCCTGTTTGACGACTCCATCACCTCAAGGATTTGGGCTTGATACCTATTTTTTTCCTCTCCTCCAGAAAGCTTATCATCTCTTCTTCATCACTAAGCAATTCAACAGCCAAGCCAAGACTGCGTAGTTCCATGAACAGAACTTTAAACGATTCGGGAACTCCAGGATGCATAATATCCTCACCTTTTACCAGAGCCTCATACGCCTTTGCACGCCCTGCAACATCGTCCGACTTCACCGTAAGCAGTTCCTGCAACATATGGCTAGCACCATAAGCTTCTAACGCCCACACTTCCATCTCGCCAAACCGCTGGCCACCGAATTGAGCCTTGCCTCCCAGGGGTTGCTGCGTAATTAGAGAATAAGGCCCGGTAGATCGGGCATGCACTTTGTCCTCTACAAGATGCACCAGCTTCATCATATAAATGCTGCCAACAGTTATCGGTTGATCAAACTCCTCGCCGGTAATGCCATCACGTAACCAAACTTTGCCATAAATAGGAGGAGATAGCCGTTGCTCCTGTTGTAACCTCTCCACAACGTCTTCTATTTCTTCTTCACTCATACCTTGCGACTTTATGCCAAATCCCTCGAGCCATAAACAGAGACAAGCCTTCCTCGCTTCTCCACGGTGCCGGTCATCAAAAATTTGCTCGGCGTCAAAATTACGCTCACATAGCCAAGCCTTTGCTCTATCAAAATCGATGGAGTGGGGAACATGACCGTCACCCATCTTGACCGCCCCTGATTGCTGGACTAGCCAAGCTCTACCTAGAGCATCTTCAATAGCTACACTATCGGCACCATCGAATATCGGATTAAGAACCTGCACACCGAGCATCTCAGCAGCCCAACCTAAATGTGTCTCCAAAATCTGTCCGATATTCATTCGCGAAGGCACGCCGATAGGATTCAAAATGATGTCAACAGGCCTTCCATCGGGCAAAAATGGCATATCGTCTTCAGGTAATATGCGCGATATAACACCTTTGTTGCCATGTCTCCCTGCCATCTTGTCACCAACCGAAACCTTGCGCTTCTGAGCAACCCATACACGCACAAGTTGATACACACCGGCAGGAAGGTCATCAGTATCACGGGTAGAGATCTTAACATCGATCACCTTGCCCCATTCACCATGCGGGACGCGAAGAGAACTGTCCTTCACCTCACGCGCCTTTTCGCCAAAAATTGCCCTCAACAGCTTCTCTTCAGCCGTCAACTCTGTCTCGCCCTTTGGGCTAATTTTTCCTACCAGGATAGAGCCGGGGCCCACCTCGGCACCTATACGGATAATACCGTGTTCATCCAGGTCGCGAAGGCTTTCTTCACCTACATTAGGAATATCTCTCGTGATCTCCTCCAGTCCTAACTTGGTCTCCCTAGCCTCTATTTCATATTTTTCGATATGGAGCGATGTGAACTTGTCCGCCTTAACCAGCCTTTCACTGATAATCACAGCGTCTTCGTAATTATAGCCACGCCAGCTCATAAAGGCGCAAAGTATATTCTGGCCCAAGGCAAGTTCACCATACTCTGTAGCTGAACCATCGGCAAGAACTTGCCCCTTCTTAACCTTGTCACCCTTGGATACAATGGGACGCTGATTAATGCAAGTCCCCTGATTAGTTCGGACGAATTTCATCAAAGGATAAGTATGACTTCCGCCCTTTTCCTTTACCACCACATGTGCGCTATCGACAGACTCGACAATACCATCCTCTCGGGCAAACACAACCTGGCCGCTATACTTCGCCACCTCGCCCTCCATCCCCGTAGCGATAATAGGGGCTTCAGGATGCAACAAAGGCACCGCCTGACGTTGCATATTAGAACCCATGAGAGCTCTATTGGCATCATCGTGTTCTAAAAACGGAATAAGAGATGTGGTAACGCTAAAAACCTGCTTGGGCGAAACATCCATATAGTCAATATGCTCTGGCGATTCCTTTGAGTACTTACCGCCCCTTATAACACCAACCTTCTCCTCTATGAACTCGTTTCGTTCGTTAAGAACAGCATTAGCCTGAGCAATAGCGTATTTCTCTTCCTCATCTGCGGTGAGATAATCAACTTTTGCAGACACAAAAGGAACAACCTTTATCGCCTTACGAGATAACGCAGCCAGCTTCTCCGCCGTCTCCTTAGTCACAACTGTGCCCTTACTGACCAGGATACTGCCATTTTCATCGAGGATATCTTCAGAAACTTTTCTACCCAATAAGTCAGCAACTTTACCAGGCACACTGTGTATCACCCTGAGATAAGGCGTTTCAATAAAGCCGAGAGAGTCAACTCTAGCATAGGTAGCTAGAGAGCCGATAAGCCCAATGTTGGGCCCTTCAGGCGTCTCGATAGGGCATATTTTCCCATAATGGGAATGATGCACATCGCGAACATCAAAACCAGCGCGTTCACGAGACAGTCCTCCTGGCCCCATCGCTGATAGTCTGCGCTTATGGGTCAACTCGGAAAGCGGATTAGTCTGATCCATAAATTGGGAAAGCTGTGAGCCGCCGAAGAACTCCCTCATAGCAGCCACAATTGGCCGGTTATTGATCAAGGCAGTCGGGGTTGCCTCAGGACCAAGGATACTCATCCTCTCCTTTACCGTTCGCTCAAGCCGCAACAAGCCAATACGAAATTGGTTCTGTATCAAATGACCTGCTGTGCGTACCCTTCGATTGCGCAGGTGATCGATATCATCCGGCTGCTCGTCACCATTGTTAATTTTGATAATCGTTTTCACAATGGCAACGAAATCATCACGCGTCAAAGCACGGTAATCCTCGGGAATATCCAGGTCAAGCCTACTGTTGAGCTTATACCTGCCAACCTTCCCCAAGTCATACCGCCTCGGGTTGAAGAAAAGGTTGTTGAGTAGCGCTTGCGCATTATCAGGATTTGCCGGGTCACCGGGACGCAGGCGCTTATAAATGTCAACTAAAGCATCATCTCTACTCTTTACATCAGGCTCTTTATCCATCGTAGAACGGATATAAGCGTGTTCAGCCCCAGGCTTATCAACATCTTCAAAAAGATTGAAAAGCTCATCGTCATTATCAAATCCGATGGCACGCAACAGAATAACGACCGGGATCTTCCTTTTACCATTTACCTTCACATAGATAACATCTCTACCTGAGGTCTCAAATTCCAGCCAGGCACCATGTTCGGGAATTAACTTCGCAGTGCATAACTCGCGACCACTTGTAGCATCTTCCTGAACATTAAAATATATGCCCGGTGAACGTAGTAGCTGATTCACCACCACCCTTTCCGCCCCGCTGATAACAAACGTACCCTTCTCCGTCATCAACGGTAGATCACCAAAGAATATCTCCTGTTCTTTGATTTCGCCCGTTTCCTTAACAAGTAGATTAGCCCTCACATAGAGCGGTGCGGCGAATGTCATATCACGCTCACGACACTGCTCCACTGTATACGAAGGCTGACGGAACTCGTACCCTACGAAATGCAACTCCAAGCGATTACCGGTAAAATCCTTGATGGGGGATATCTCTTGAAAAAGCTCCCTCAACCCCTCTTCTTGAAACCATCGGAAGGAATCAAGCTGAACCTGAATAAGATTGGGAATCTCCAGAACGGAAGGCAGCTTGCCAAATGATTTTCTGTTATTAGAATCAGCGCTTGGCTTACCCAATGTCAATACGTCAGACATACGTTCAAAAACTCAAAAACAAGGCAAAAGAAGTCAGAAAATGGACAAAACTATCTACGGGCTGCAATCGAGGAAAGCCCAGAAAATAGGCCTGAATTGAAATGGCATCGCTATGTTGACTTAGTAGTATAACACTCATCAAGAGTGTTGTCAAGGGCACATTATCATAGTATAATGCACATATCTCTCCTCCTGACTAATGTGACATCAGAATGAGCCCAAATAATTCTTCCATACTAAGCATATTTCCATTTAACACGAAGGTGAATAGCCAAGGCCACCTCGTTATAGGCGGTTGCGATGCCACTGCTCTCGCCCAGGAATTTGGCACTCCGCTTTATGTTCTAGACGAATTCACTATTCGCACCAAGTGCCAAGAGTTCCGATTCGAGTTTAGCAAAAGATACCCCGATATTTTGGTCATATATGCGGCCAAGGCTTTCATAAATCCAAGCTTGGCTAACATTATCAAACAAGAAGGGCTGGGAATGGATGTTGTTTCAGGTGGCGAGCTAAGCATTGCCCAATCCGCGGCTTTTCCGCCAGAGAAGGTTTACTTCCACGGGAACAACAAGACAGCAAGTGAGCTAAAGCTTGCCTTGAATTGGGGTATCGGACGAGTAGTGGTCGACAATCTATTCGAGTTGGACCTACTTAACAAAATGGCACAAGAGACGAATAAGAAACAAGATATCCTATTACGCATTAACCCAGGAGTCGATCCGCACACCCATCGTTTCACAACCACCGGCATACTCGATAGCAAGTTCGGCTTGCCTTTGACCACCGGCCAGGCTGAAGCAGCGATAATCCGTGCCTCTTCAGCATCCCATCTTAGCCTTCTGGGGCTGCATTTCCACCTGGGCTCACCCATCTCTGAGATTAATCCCTATCAAGTAGCTATCGAATTAGCGTTGAAATTTGCCCAAAAAATGAAGGCGAAACACGGCTTTGACCTAAGGGAACTCAGCCCAGGCGGTGGTTTTGCCGTACAATACACACCGCGCCCAAAAATACCTAGCGTTAGCGACTACGCAGATGCGATAGTTTCAAAGCTCAAGTACGTCAGCGACAAGCTCAACTTAGCACATCCGCGATGTACCATAGAACCGGGAAGAGGAGTATTAGCCCAAGCAGGTGTCGCATTATACAGCATCGGCTCAATTAAGAAAATCCCGAAGGTGCGCACTTATGCTGCAGTTGACGGTGGTATCGGAGATAATATCCGCCCAGCACTCTACCAAGCAAAATATGAAGCGATAGTTGCCAATAAGGCGAACCAAGAAATGACAACCAAGGTGACAATTGCTGGAAGATACTGCGAGTCAGGAGATATCCTGGTTAAAGACGTGGTTTTGCCTCCACTGTCACCAGGTGACATTATAGCTATCCCCGCCAGTGGTGCCTATTCCATACCAATGTCTAGTAACTACAATGCTGTCCCCAGACCTGCTATCGTAATGGTCAAAGATGGTGAGCCACGCCTGGTAAGAAGGCGCGAAAGCTATCAGGATCTCATAAGTTTGGACATAAATTGAAAGGTATTATGTGGAAAACAATCGGTCAGACCAAAGCCATTACCCTGATTGAAGGTAGCATAAAGACAGATAGCTTAGCCCATGCCTATTTGCTAGTTGGACCTGAACACATAGGCAAAACTACCTTGGCACTTGACCTGGCACGAGCTTTAAACTGCCAAGGAGACAAGAAGCCATGTAACCAGTGCCAGTCCTGTACAAAAATCAGCAACGGCAAGCACGCTGATATTATGATATTGAGCTTGGATTCGCCTGACATTCCCGAAGATGATAAGGAGCGCACGAAAATAGGAATCAAAAAAATACATTACCTACAGAATAGTGCCAGTTTGCCACCATACGAAGGTAAGTTCAAAACATTCATCATCGATGGCACCGAATACTTATCGAATGAAGCAGCTAACTGCTTGCTCAAGACATTGGAAGAACCGCCGCCAAGAGTGCTTATACTTTTGTTAGCATCCGATGAATCACAGCTCTTGCCCACAGTTGTTTCCCGTTGCCAGAGACTGGAATTAACGCCAGTCTCATCCACAGACATAGAAGAGATGCTCTTGCATTCCGTCAGTATTGACAAAGAGAAGGCGAAGCTTCTGTCCAGATTATCAGGGGGTCGCCCAGGATGGGCTATCGACGCTACCACCGATAATAACTACCTTGCGGAACGTGCTGAAAAGCTTGACCAAATATCATCATTGCTTGGTGAAGATTGGGGACAACGCTTACTCTACATTTCACAGCTCCGACCTGACAGGAAATCTGCTGAGGAACAAATACGATTCTGGCTAGATTGGTGGCGCGACTTGATGCTAACTAAGTGTGGCTGCCAACAAGCCATTACAAACATAGACCAAGCATCAATACTTGAGAGATGGACACATGTATTAAGCTTGGTTGAGATCAAGGACTTTATACGCAGTCTGGAGAAATCATTAGTCCAGATCGCCATGAATGCCAACCCGCGCCTGATGCTCGAATGCCTCATGCTCGATATGCCTATCAAGCCTTCATAGTGATAAAATACACAGCGTACACATTCACTAGACAACTGGGAAGCATATGCCAGAAATAGTTGGAGTTCGCTTTCAGCAAGCCGGCAAGGTGTATTACTTCGATGCTGCCGATATCCCTATGGAGATAGGCGACCGCATCGTTGTCGAAACCAACCATGGCCGAGAATTAGGTAGAGTGGTTATAGCCCCTAAACAGATGCTAGCAAGCGATATCACAGAACCTCTGAAACCGGTGGCAGGTAAAGCAACCCCCGCAGACATGCAGCGTGCCCAACATAACCAAGAAAAAGCACATAAAGCATTGAGACAATGCCGCGAGTCAATCAATAAACTCAACCTTCCCATGAAACCCATATCAGCCCAATACAACCTAGAGGGAAATCACCTCACCATTTTTTTCACCGCAGAAAAGAGGGTTGACTTCCGCGAACTTGTTAAAGAGTTAAGCCATAACTTGAGAACACGCGTCGAGCTGAGACAGGTCGGCACCAGAGACGAAGCCAAACTGATCGGCGGCTTAGGCAAATGTGGTTACCCATTGTGTTGCACATCCTTCCTGTGTGAATTTACCCCCGTCTCCATAAAAATGGCCAAGGAACAAGAGGTAGCACTCAACCCCATGAAAACATCAGGAGTTTGTGGTAGACTCCTTTGCTGCCTGGGCTACGAAGTCGAGCAATATCGAGCCATGAAGGAAAAACTGCCAGCGTTAGGCCAAGAGGTATCAACATCGCTGGGAAAAGCAAAGGTCGTTGGACTGAATCCCTTGAAAGAAGCAATATCCGTAGAACTAGACTCAGGAGGCACTATGGAACTAGCTGCCTCGCAAATAAACTGGCAGAAGAAACCGCCGCCAGAGAAACAAGAGCCCAAAGGCTAGCTACTGATGCACATACTTCTGCCATGTAGTATAAGTGCAAAGGTAGTGATAGGGAACATAGAAACCATCGTCCCTCGGGGCTCTCGGACGCGATAACAACGGCATCCTAGCTTCAGCAGGTGTGCGCCCAGCCTTCCGCCTATTACAAGGAACACAGGCACTGACCACATTCTCCCAATTATGCTGGCCACCTCTCCTGCGAGGAACAACATGATCTAGAGTAAGTTCGCGTGTCTCGCGTCCACAGTACTGGCAAGTATGACCATCGCGATGAAAAACCTCGTGCTTTGTCAGCTTCCGTTGTCGTCGTGGTCGCCTGACATAATATGCAAGCCGAATCACAGAGGGAACATCGAATATGCTTTCAACTGAATGGATATTACCTCGACCATTTTCCAAGACCTCAGCCCTGCCATGAAGCAACAGAACAACTGCGCGCCGCACTCTGCAAATATTAAGCGGCTCGTAGTTTTGATTAACCACCAAGACCGGAGAATTGACTATCATCTTGCTACCGCTAAATTTAGCGGTATTTTAGCAGCAAATTCACTTACCGACAACAGCTAAGGAGACGAACGACGCCTGGTCGGACTTTGCGACAATTTTGCGCGCCTAGCTGCTCCTCTATCGCCTCTGTAATCAGGCGCCATGATATTGAATACCAAACTAATACTGGGGTCCACCATCCTCGAGCTGATTCGATTCTCTATCTCGTCTAGCGAAAAGCAAGTAGTAATCACCGTGGCCAGCCTAGCATTATAACGATAGTTAATTAATTGATACAGCTTCTCCTGTGCCCAGGGAGTGGCAGATTGCTCGCCGAAATCATCCAGAACCAGCACCTGAACTTGCTTAATCCGCTCAAAAAGCTCGTCATACGAAGTCTTGCTGTCCGGGCCGAATGTGGAACGGAGATGATCCAATAAATCAGGCACCACGATAAAAAGAACAGGCTTACCTTCCTGCTTAAGATGATTGGCGATGGCAGCCGCCAGGTGAGTTTTCCCACAGCCGTTAGTACCTTGAAAAACAAGCCAGCCTTGAGGAGACCGAGCAAAATCAAGCGCCAGATGATAAGCCTGCTCCAAATTCTGCCGTTCTTCCGGCATAAGGTTCAATCGCCTGTAATCAAAATTTTTAAATGTCATCCTCCGTAGTAACTCCAGGTCTAGCCCACCAAGGTGAGATAAAGAAGACAAAATACTGCCAAGCATATACACTCTGCAAAACCCCACGTCTGTCAGATGTCCTCTAAGACTATCGCCAAAACCCTCTATTGGTACATCCGCAGTAATCACAGTAGCCAAACGAGCATTGAAACGATAATCTAGCAATTGCTCCATCTTTCCCTTCGCCCAGCCAGTAGTCGTCGCCATATTCAGATCATCCAGAATTAGGATGGGAGTATTCTTAACTTGTTCAAATAGCGCATCGTGGGTGATATTACTGTCGGGACTGAAAGCAGAGCGGAGATAGTCTAGCAAATCAGCAGCATTGATATAAAAAACAGGGCGTCCCAAGCCCAAGCAATGGTTAGCTATAGCACAAACTAAATGGGTCTTACCACTTCCTCCAGGTCCAATAAATACTAGCCAGCCGCTGGGGGCTTCGGCAAAGGCTTTAGCAGCATCATAGGCCTGACTGAAAAGTTCCTGCAAAGCAGGAGCACCTTGCAGCCCGGTTGGAGTCAGGTTCTCAAATGTCAAACGAGACAGGATGCCAAGATTGCTCCTTTGCTGAAGCTGGTTGAGCTTCTCGCTTTTAAGCTCCTGCCGCCGGCATTTGCACGGTACCACGCGGCTAAAATCAGTTTTCCCTGACGGCAGAACAGGGTAAACTAAACCAGCCCCCTTGCACAGTAGACAGGCAGTAGTAGCCGAGTCTTCAGCCTGGTGCTCAGCGTCTGACCATGTGCCCGTATCTGCCCCTGACATATTTGGCAGAGTTGTTTTCTTTTTCAGAATCTCGCCTAGACTTTCCATCGAACTTACCCTCAGTGGCCCAACGCTCCAGAATGCGCGCAACATACTTCCAGCTACGCTTATTAAGCCTGACTGCTTCCCGAAAGGCGCTCTCTATCCAATCATGCGGATACAGCTTCTCAGCCTCTCTCAATTCTTCAACAATCATAGGTGTTAGTATGCCGATATTCTGCTCGTAAAGAATAAAAATGTTAGGTGGCGTAAAAGCATCACCAGCCTTCACTTTCCTAACTACGAAGTCGGACGATGGCATCTCGCCTCTTTCGACCTTAGCAACGATGTTCCTTTCAGTCTCCGCGTTTATCAAATAGATATCCTCATGCTCGCCATCTTGTTGTATCTCTAAATGAAGCAAGATTCCATGCTCAACGGCCAAGGTTAAGGCATGTTTAAGCACCTCTTCTCTTTGTTCAATACCCCTGGCTATTCCGTTCATAAGAACAGAGTCAGCCAAAAGTTCCTCACTGGCTACAAAACGTGGGTAGCCGCGCCGGCGGCTTAACAACCACAGAATATGCAGCACTGTTTTCAACTCAGCAATATCCTCAATGTTTGGCAGCACCATAGTAAAAAATTGATTAGGCACAGGAGTTACTTCAGCTTTTTCTACGAAGCCCATGAATGGTTTATCATACATCGCCGCAATTTCCGAAAAATATCTCAGGCAGCGCTTACCTCGACTTCCAAATCTTCAAATTTGGTAATCGAAGAGACGAATCTCAATTTGCGCTCACCAGTAGGGCCATTCCTATGCTTGGCAATGATAATGTCAGCAATACCACGAGGATAGGGATTAGATTCAATATCATAGTTCTTTCTCCAGTCTTCCTCACGGATATACATCTCATCTCGAGAGATAAAGATAACCACATCAGCATCTTGTTCAATGCTGCCACTGTCTCTTAGGTCAGATAACATAGGCTTGTGCGACATACGTTGTTCTACAGCGCGGCTCAACTGTGATAGTGCGATTACTGGCGCATTTATCTCGCGGGACAGCGCTTTCAAAGAACGTGTAATCTCGCTTAGCTCCTGAACCCGGTTATCCCTTCTCGACTCATCACGAATCAACTGAATATAGTCAACAACAATCAGATCAATAGGATGTTCAAAATGAAGTCGCTTTGCCTTGCCATGCATCTCCGCCATTCTCAATTGAGGTGAATCATCAATAAAAATACGTGCGTCAGCGAGTGCACCGCTAGCATCCATTACTTTTCTCTCTTCCGGTTCTGCATACTGGCCCAAACGGAGCTTGCCACAATCCACGCCGGATTCGCTAGCCAACAAGCGTCTCGCTATATCCTGCCGAGACATCTCCAAGCTAAATATAGCCACACATGCTTTCTGATTTATAGCCGCGTTCCTGGCAATATTAAGGGCAAGGCTGGTTTTGCCTGAACTAGGTCTTGCACCGAGAATAATTAAGTCAGAGCGCTGTAAGCCTCCCAACAAATCATCTATTGCCGCAAAATTGGTGAGTATATGTGGTATCCTCTGCTCTTCCCTAGCAGGCAGCCCCGTGTCCTCAAAATATTCACCCAACACTTCTTTGAGAGAGACAAAGTAGCGCGGGCTTTGCTTGCGTAGAACTGCAAACAGAACGTCCTCTGCCCTAATTATCGCGTCATCAACATCAGAATCAGCTCTATAGCCTATGGCCGCAATCTCCCCGGCAGCTTTTATCAACTGGCGCATCACATCGAGTCTCGATACGATGCGAGCATAGTATTCGATGTGCAAAGAAGTAGGTACAGAGGCGACCAGATGGCTCAGGTAGGCAGCTCCGCCAACATCCTCTAACTTATTCTGCTGCGCTAACTCACGGGCCACCGTTATCTGGTTTATCGCCTCAGGACGTTGGTACAACTTGAGGCAAACATCGTAGACCCACCGATGCTCCGGAATAAAAAAGGCCTCAGGTTTCAGAGAAGATGCGACTTTGAATATGGCATCACCGTCAACAAGGAGCGAACCTAGTACAGCCTTCTCCGCATCAACATCATGAGGCGGCAAGTTATCGCTATTCATTCTCGGTCCCTTCTTCGACAATCACCTTGACCCTTGCTTCCAAGCCAGGCGCCAAACTAACAGTCACTTCGTGGCTGCCCAACTCATGTAACGGTTGGCCTAGATTGACCTTTTTTCTGTCTATTTCGAAATCCACAAGCTTAGAGAGTTGAGCCGCAATAATAGCACTGGTGATAGAGCCATGTAGACGCCCTTTAGCACCCGCCCGAGCCTTGAAATGCAATTCCCCCCCATCCAAACGCTGAATCACTTCGCGCAAGGCCTCTTGCTCACGTACATGACGCTCCGCCCTCTCTTGAGACGCTGTTTGGGCCGCTTTAATGGCTGGTGGCGATGCCGGCAACGCCAACCCCCGAGGAAATAAAAAATTACGGGCATAGCCATCTGCCACCTCTCGTATCTCACCACGCTTACCCTTTGAGGAAACATCTTCTAAAAAAACAACCTTCATGTTATCTTCTCCAAAAATGATTGCTTAAAACATGGAAATGGGAACACATCCGTCACTCTATTTTACAACCTCGGCTCATCAGATTTCTAACCACTCTCACCCTGAAAATCAGCCTCTACCTATCAAGCCAGCAAACTCGGCTTTCACTTTAGCCAGAATCCTTGGTTCACTCATAAGATCAACAACCGTCATAGCCAGAGCTTTGGCTGCATCCAATACACCCTCACTAGCAGTCTCAGAAGCCGCAGCACGAGCAAACTCGTCTGAATGTAATAAAGTGCCTGGAGACGCAATGGCGATGGTAGGATGAATAGCGGGTACTACTTGACTGACATTGCCCATATCAGTGCTACCAAGACTATTAGGAGCATCCAGTGGTTCCACCTTGCGCCCCAATACCTCCAGATTATTGGCAAAAATCTTAGCCAGTGTCCTATTGCTCTTCAATGGCTCATAGAGCACATCACCCCATCTGCATGCTAGTCGTGCTCCAGTTGCCAATGCAGCCCCCTCTAAACAACCCAACACTCGCCGTTTTAACTCTTCGAGGTACGCATTATCAGGAGCACGAACCAGTAACTTAGCAGCAGTGTAAGCTGGTACTACATTAGCAGCATGGCCGCCGTGCGTGATTATCCCGTGAATCCGAGCCTTCTCCTTAATATGCTGCCTCAGCGAGTTTATAGCATTGAAAGCCAAAATCATCGCCTCCAGAGCATTTACCCCCTGGTCAGGATACGCAGCAGCATGCGCCGCCTTGCCAAAGAACTCTATATCTAAATTGACACAAGCAAGTGCTTCACCAGTAGCCCTGTTTCGCACGCCAGGATGCACCATCAAAGCTACATCAACTCCTTCAAATACACCAGCTCGCAACAAACCAACCTTGCCACCATGAAGCTCCTCCGCCGGAGTTCCAAAGACAATGACAGTACCGCCACAGTTGTCAACAACAACTCTGCTCGCCACGCCAGCTCCTACAGCGGCAGCAGCGATCACGTTATGTCCACAAGCATGGCCTACACCGGGAAGAGCATCATACTCTGCAAGCAAGGCAACGTAAGGTCCCCCCTCGCCATAAAATGCCTTAAAAGCAGTGGCAAACCCACCAATCCCTACCTCTACCACAAAGCCGTTGTTCCCAAGATAGTCGGTCAACCATCCAATAGCCTTAACTTCTTCAAAGCCAAGCTCAGGATTAGCATGAATGCGAAGACTTAGCTCAACAAGCTCACCACGCTGCCTGTCCACCTGTTGACAAATTTTAGCCTTCAGATCAGCTTTCGACAATGTTTTCTTAGACATATGGGATAAAGCCCTCGGCAGACTGCAATTATACTCTAACCACACCCCACGTTCTACAACCCCCAGAAACCTAAAGCACCACAGTCAGCAAAAATTGTACAGCTTGACTTTCAAAAATACCGCAACTTATAATGACTCAACTTCACAGAAGGCTTTCAATAAAGTGCGAATAAACGTTGCGCAACTACTCAGAGCACCTATCGGGTCAAGTAGTAGCTACCAAGTCGATGACGCTGTTGGCAAAGAAGGAGCCAGACACGTAAAGGGTGAGATAACACTCAGTCGTACTGGGCGCGGTATCATGGTCAAGGCAACAATAACAGCCTACACAACAGATATTTGCAGTCGCTGCCTTAATCCCGCAGATTACGCACTCAAGTTTGACGTAGCGGAAGAATTTCTCCCCCGTGATGCTGTTTCAGCCGGCATGTTCCGACAAGAAAATCTCGACACCTCGACTATCATCGACGAAGATAACGTGCTAGATTTAAGTGAAGTCATTCGCCAATACACATTATTAGCCACACCCACCAAGCCGCTCTGTAAACCAGAGTGCGCCGGGCTCTGTCCTGCCTGTGGCCACGAGCTAAACAATGAACCGTGCGAATGTCCATCCCAGATTAGTGTCAACCGATAGCGAAAACAAGTACATCTCGGAAAGGAGAATAGTTTTTAATGGCACCGCTCCCCAAAAAAAAATATCCTAAGGCCAGACAAGGCAAAAGACGTAGCCACCTAGGGGTCAAAGTACCTGCACTTGCGAATTGCCCACAGTGCCACAATCCCAAACTACCTCATCGTGTATGTCCCACCTGTGGGAGTTACAATGGACGTGAAGTGATTGAGATAGCTACTCCCAAGAAAAGCCAGTCTTAAATACCCAAGAAAAAAGCGCTGTTATCAGCAGGCAAATTTAGCAGACACAGAGAAATTGTTGAGATATCTACAAAACTTGGGTTAGAGGAGGAAACATGGTTGAAGAAATAAAGGCCGCTTATGTTTTCCCGGGACAAGATTCGCTAACAGTAGGTATGGGCTTGGACCTCTACGTCCATTATTCTTCGGCCCGTGAAGTATTTGATGAAGTCGATAAGACTCTAGGCTTCTCGCTATCCCGTCTCTGTTTCGAGGGCCCTGAGGAAGATTTAAGACAGACCGCGAACGCTCAGCCTGCAGTAGTAACGACTAGCGTCGCATGCCTTAAGGCGGCCCAAGAAGCCAGCCAGAACGGCCTACCAACTCCCATGTTTGTGGCTGGCCACGGAGTAGGCGCCTACTCCGCTTTGGTAGCCGCCGAAGTTCTGGGTCTATCTGACGCAGTTCGCCTCGTCCGCGAGAGGGGACGGCTGATGAACGAGGCCGGACAGAGAACTCCTGGTGGTATGCTGTCCATGAGTGGGCTGAACGTAGAGACGGTAAGAGATATCTGCCTATCCACTGGTTCAGAGATAGCTTACATAGATGCCGCAGACCAGGTCACTATTAGCGGCACACAGGACAGCCTCACGAAGGCAAGAAGACTGGCCCAAATAAAAGGTGCCCGACGCATACTGCCACTGAAAGTCACTGGTCCTTTCTATTCTTCGCTGATGGAGCCATCATTGGGGAGATTAAGAAACGCCATTTCGGGATTCACCTTCAACAAGCCAACAGTGCCTGTCATGGCTAACGTCACAGCACAAGCACTCACAGACCTAGAGGCAATCAAGGAGGAGTTGGTTAGCCAGGTAGTACACACTATCATGTGGCTTCAAACCGTCGAAAACATGATTGCCAGAGGCGTTACCACCTTTTTCGAGATGGGCCCTGGAGAGGAACTTTCCAAGGTGATTAAGAGAATCAGCCCGGGAGCCCAAACATTCAATATCAGCACAGCGCAAACCGTTACTGAAATAACAAGGTGGCGCAAAGGCTAACTATCACGTAGCAAAATAACTAACCACGCTTGTTGCAGAGCACCACTTAGCATCACGTCGCTTTATAATGACCTGACCCGTTAGCGCCACTCCCTAACCGGGGCTCACAGTCTTCTAAACCACCGTTCCCATGGCAGGAAATAGTTCCCGCCAAATCATGGCAGCGCTATAATATCGCCAGGACAGATTAAATCAAGTATCCGGACGCCTATAGACAAATTAGCCAGAAAGCAAACATGGGAAGCACAGGACTAAGGCGAAAGGCCAGGGTTGTGGCCCTGCAAACACTGTATGAAGCAGATTGCTCCATGCACGCTCCCGAAGCAATCCTGAACCGCTTGCTTGTAGAGAAAAACCTGCCAAGCGAAGCATCTGACTTTAGCAAGAGACTGGTCTCTGGAGTCCTTCAAAATAAGCAGGAGGTAGATTCCATCATCCAGTACTTTGCCCCTGCCTTTCCATTAGAACAAATTGCAGTCATCGACAGGAACATCCTGCGCCTTGCCATTTTCGAAATTTTATTCGATAATAATGCTCCGGTTAAGGTAGCTATCAACGAAGCAGTGGAGTTGGCAAAGAATTACGGCGGAGATGCCTCCTCCAAGTTGGTGAATGGAGTACTAGGCGCAATAGTAGCGAACCACACAAAACATGAAAGACTCCGACAGGAAGACAAGAGATATAACATAAAAGGGACTTCACAAGCTAAGGATTAGATGATGGCAACCATTCTGCAACGTCTTAAAAAGGTCATCTCCGAACAACTCGGGGTAGACGAAGACCCCATTGAGCCATCAGCCTCTTTTGTTGAGGACCTCAACGTCGACCCTGAGGACCTGGCTGAGCTTATCACAGCAGTAGAAGAACAATTCAGCACACGTGACAGAAAATTAGAGATAGCCGATGAAGACATCGAGGAAATCGTTACCGTGCAGGACCTTATCGATTGCCTTCATGATTATGGCATAGAAGACTAGCCACCCGCTGCAATTTCCCCCTTGTCAGACCTGACCGATTCCATAGCCATCTTATTAAGAACGCATTTCAGCGCTTCTTGCCACCCATTACCCATGCACTCAATATCCAGCCTTATCTGACGACTTCTCGCTTTAATTCCATCACCGCAGGCATCAAAGGATAGTCTCTTGTCCAATGCTTTTGTTGCAGCGAGATACAACACAATGTTCTTGCCCTCTGTCACAACAGACTCTATTCCCACGCCTGCAGCTAAGAGTCGAATTTCGACTATATAAAGCAAATCTCTCAAGTGTTGGGGTATCTTACCAAACCTATCACGCATCTCCCTGATTATTTCCCACACTTGCTCTACTGTCCTAACAGCAACCAATCGCTGGTAGAAGGAGATTCTGATACTAGGTAAAGAGATATAATCCTCAGGGATATAGGCAGCTAGAGGTAGATTCGCAACTGGCATTGCTGGCAGGGCAACTCTTCTTTCCGCCAGGACACCGCGTTCTTGTCGCAATGTTTCCACCGCTTCAGCAAGCAGCCGACAATAGAGATCAAAACCAACAGTTGCGATATGACCACTCTGTTCTACCCCCAGCAGATTCCCAGCACCACGTATCTCAAGATCCCGCATTGCAATTCCGAATCCAGCACCCAGCTCCGCAGCCTCAGATATGGTTCTCAACCGTTTCCGAGCCTCAAGAGTCAATTGCTTACCTCTATCAAACAAGAAATAGGCATGCGCATGGTTACTGCCACGCCCTACGCGTCCACGCAGTTGATAGAGCTGGGCCAAGCCGAGTTTATCTGCCTGGTCAACAACCAACGTGTTCACATTAGGCATATCTAACCCCGATTCGATAATCGTCGTAGTAACCAAGACATCGTTCCGGCGGCTACTGAATTCCGCCATCACTTCAGCCAACTTTTTTTCATCCATTTGCCCGTGTGCTACTGATACCCCTGCTTCAGGCACCAAGATTTTCAGTTTATTAGCAACCGCAGCGATGCTCTGGACTCGGTTGTGAACATAAAAGACCTGGCCACTGCGTTCCAACTCTCTCAAAATCGCCCCGCGAACCAGCTTGTCATCGTAAACACCAACATGAGTTTTGATTGGCAGTCTCTCCTCCGGCGGTGTCTCAATGGTACTCATGTCCCGAATCCCAGCTAAAGACATATGAAGAGTTCTTGGGATAGGTGTCGCACTTAAAGTTAGAACATCTACCTCCTGTCTCAATTTCCTAAAATGCTCTTTGTGTACCACACCAAAACGTTGCTCCTCATCTATTATCACCAGGCCAAGATCCTTGAACCTGACATCCTTCTGTAATAGACGATGAGTGCCAATACAAATATCGATCATTCCTACAGCCAGGCCAGCGATTATATCTGCTTGCTCTTTTTCGGTGCAAAAGCGACTCAGCATCGCCAGACGCACCGGAAAGGCTTGAAGCCTTTCACCAAATGTGAAGAGATGCTGCTGCGCCAGCACCGTAGTCGGCACGAGAAAAGCCACCTGCTTGCCATCCATTATTGCTTTGAAGGCAGCGCGAAGCGCCACTTCAGTTTTACCATAACCCACATCGCCACATATCAGTCTGTCCATGGGCCTTGGCTTCTCCATGTCAGCCTTCACAGCTTGCACAGCTTCCAGTTGGTCAGAAGTCTCCACATATGGAAAGGAGGATTCCAGCTCTTGCTGCCACAGGTTATCGGCAGAAAAACCGAAGCCCTCTGTCACCTCTCTTCTGGCATAAAGATTTAGAAGCTCCTCAGCCATATTTGCTGCTGCTTCCTTAACTCGCTGCTTTGCACGTGCCCATTCCTGGGTTCCTAAACGGCTCAGCGCAGGTACCCGGTCATCAGCACCCACATACCGGCCGACACGGTCGACCTGCTCCGTGGGTACATACAGCTTATCGCCAAGAGCATATTCCAGAACAAGATATTCCCTCTCCACACCCTCCGTAGGCATTCTAGTCAATCCCAAGAATTGGGCAATACCATGCTCAACATGAACAACGTAATCACCGGGCAGCAAATCAGAAATAAACCTGTGATAGCGGACCGGCCTCTTGCGAGGCAAGCGTCTCTCCTTCACCAAGCCGAAAATTTCTTTATCGGTAAGCAAGGTTAAACTATCCTTGATAGACCAGCCCTCAGCCATTGACCCTTGAACAATTGTCACGGATTTCTGAGAAGGGATACGCTCTATAGAAGATACGTGTTGAACTAAAACATCCTCGTCCTGAAGCAGCTCGGCAAGCCGCTTTGCCTGCTGGCTGACTATGACAACTCGACGATTCTCATTTAGCATCACCCTTAGACCAGCCATAAAATTGTCTAGCCTGCCCCCATAGCCGGGCGCAGGTTTTAGAGGCAGAGATGCATAGCTTGTATCTCCAGACCCTTGGACATCCCATGAGCACAGCATTAGACGTCGCTCAAATCTCCGAAGCCCGGTCTCGAAATCAGCCAAGATAGAGGAGCAGACCAGACAAGAGCCACCCTGCTCCCGATGGAATTCCTCTAGCTCACTTTCCAGCTTGGTAATAACAGCCCGCATCTCATCAAGATCATCTGTGACTAAAAGAGAATTCCCAGGCAAATAACCAAGGATGGTGCTGGTGCTCTGCCATATGCCCATCTCACAAACCGGCACTATAGTTACCGATGCTACCAATGCTGACGAGCGTTGCGTCTGCGGGTCAAACAGCCTGATGCTTTCTATCTGATTCCCCGAAAACTCAATCCTGGCAGGCAAGTCATTGTTCGGAGAAAAAATATCGACTATGCCACCGCGTCGGCCCATTGTCCCAGGCACTTCAACTATGTTTTCCAACTCATAGCCCATATCCTGCCAGCGCCTTATTAGCTGCGCCGGCTCAAGAGCCATTCTCACCTTGAGGTCGTGAGAGGCTGCAACAAAGCCAGCTCTAGGCAACGTCTTGCTGACTGCTGCTAAGGCCGAACAAACCACCAACGGAGGCCGGTCATCACCAAAAGAACCCACTTGTGAAAGAGCAGAAAGTGCCTGCAACCTTTCGGAGGTGACAACAGGGTCATCGGTCACACTATCTTCAGCCAAGAACTCAGTTTCGGGGAAAAAATGCAGCGGCAATTGACTGGGGCACCAGGCCTGTAGCTGTTCAAAAAGTCTCCTTGCCTCCTCAGACTGTGCAGTAACCACCAGAAGCGGCAAGCCAAGCTCCTGATAAAGAGCAGCTAGCACATAAGGACGCGCTGGGTCAGGCACCAGCAGCCTACTCCCGCCAGCCCTCCTTTCGAGCAACATGGCCTTCAGTCGATTGAATTCAGGCAACCCTCTTACCAAAGAAGTTAAACAAGAAAGGTCCATCGCAAACACCCACAGGGCTAGCCACAACCCCATAATGGGGCAAGCCTAGCCCGTACCGAATTTTAGCACGGCAAGAACCACCCAACCAATTTAATTTTAAATACAGTGGCCAACTGAGAAAGGAATAACATCTGGAAAAGCTCTCTATCCCCTATTTGTATTTCATGCCATCTCTGGTAGAATCAAAGCAAGATGATGGAACCACTGGACAGCCAAACCAAAGAACTTATCGAACGAGCGCTGGCCGAAGACCTGGGAAAAGGAGATGTAACTACTGAGACACTGGTATCAAGTGACCAGCGAGGCAAAGCCATTCTGTTAGCCAAGGCAAAAGGAGTAGTCGCTGGGACTGAAATCGCTAGACATGTCTTCCTCGAGGTCGACCCCGAACTGAAAGTGGAAACCCTGACAGCCGATGGCATCCCTGTGACACCAGGCAACGTAATAGCAACCATAGAGGGCAGAGTTGCGAGCATACTGAAAGCAGAACGCGTAGCCCTGAATTTCCTCCAACATTTAAGCGGCATTGCTTCAGAAACGGCTCGTTATGTGGAAGCAGTCAAAGGACTCCGAGTTAGAATTACCGACACCAGAAAGACCCTGCCTGAATTGAGAAGACTGCAGAAATATGCAGTATGGATTGGTGGCGGAAAGAATCACCGCATGCACCTGGGAGATGGTTTCCTAATCAAGGACAACCACCTGATGGCACTCCGCCATCAGGGGCTGAGTATGAAAGAAATCATCAGCAAAGCCCGCCAGAAAGGCACCAACAAGCTAATAATAGAAATCGAAGTCAAAAATCTACAAGAGGCTGCAGAAGCTGCTGAAGCCGGCGCAGATATCATTATGCTGGACAACATGAGCCTGGAGGATATGCGCCAGGCGGTAAAACTCATCGGGGGCCGTGCATTGGTCGAAGCCTCAGGCGGGATAACCATAGAAAGAGTCAAAGCAGTAGCCGAAACCGGTGTCAACCTCATCTCGGTAGGAGCCTTGACCCACTCCGCTAAAGCACTAGATATCAGCCTGGAACTTGAGATAGCCTAGTCATCACTAGGCGCCAGACCATGTGCACGCAGTAAAGCAACATCTCCAAGTATATCCGATGTCTTACCATCGGCCACTACCCTACCACCATCAAGCACTACAGTTCGCTGACACAAAATGCGGACCATTTCCAAGTCATGGGTGGCAATTATCTTTGTCATAGGCAGTTTTTTCAACAGACCGATCAATGCCCATTTGCTCCTAGGGTCAAGATTACTCGTAGGCTCATCCAGTGCTAGAACATCAGGATCCAACGAGAGGACAGTGGCTATGGCAATCCGCTTCTTCTCCCCTAAGCTAAGATGGTGTGAGGAACGTTCGCCATATCCCATCATCGATACCCACTCCAGCGCCCGGTCGACACGCTGCTTGACCTCTGCCTCAGCATAACCCATATTCACGGGGCCAAAAGCAACATCGTCAAAAACACTAAGAGAAAAAAGCTGATCCTCCGGATCCTGGAATACCAGACCCACCTTCCGCCTCATTTCCCTCAGATTCTTTTCCTGTACCGGCAAACCGCAAATCCTTACCGCGCCATTGTTCCTCAGAATACCATTCAAATGAAGCAGAAGCGTCGATTTGCCAGCACCATTGGGACCTATGACAGCTACATTCTCACCCGAGTAAATGCCCAAACTCACACGTTCCAGGCCACGATGACCATCAGGATAAGTAAAGGAAAGGTCTACAATCTCGACAGTTTTTTCCATATCTGAACCTACCACCACAGGACACCGGGAATAATAAGCGCCAGGACAAAAGCTATGCCAAAATAAGCATCAGCCCGACCGAAACTCAGTGTGCGCATTGTGCGGACTTCCCCATCAAACCCTCTAGCTATCATAGCGGCATAGACTCTTTCGCCACGCTCATAGCTACGAATGAACAACGTACCAATCATGTTGCCGATGGCTTTCAATTGATGCAGCCGCCGCCCACCGAAATTCCGGCTATCCCGCGCCTGCTTCATCCTCATCACCTCGTCTGCCAGCACAAAAATGTAACGATACATAAAAGAAAGAATTAAAACAATAACCTGGGGAACCCTAAATTGCTGCAAGCCTTTAAGCAAATCGGCAAGCTTAGTAGTTGATGACAGCAATATCAGGCTAAGGATGCACAGCCAGGCTTTAATAACCACGTTCGCCAGCACCAGCAAGCCGCTATAAGTCACCGAAACTTGCCACAGCCCGATATTGTAGCTCCCAGCCACCTCACCCTGTTTAAAAAATGGGATGAAAAGAGCAATCATCAGCACAAAAGGAAACACTACCAGAGATCTCTTAAGCACATAGAATAGAGGTAATTTGGAAAGAACAAGTGAAACTACGATAACGCAGAAATATGAAATGAATGCCTGCCAACTTGTTATCGGTGTTAGCACCACGGCAATGACGAAAGCCAGAGCGACAACCAGCTTCGTCCGCGGGTCAAGCTTGTGTATCAGGCTGTCAAGTTCGCTGTATTCGTCGATAAAGCTATGCTTCATTTTTTGATCGCAGCAATCTGGCTAATCCATAACCAATGCCAAACAATATAAGCGTACCTATCATTCCAGCCAGAATAGTGGCCAGGGCATCACTTCGCACACCAGGCACTACGTAGTCAGGAATAAATTGATAAGGGCTATCAGCAGCCTTTTCGGCAAATCCATAGTCTTCAGCCACCCGCTCCAGACCATCCGGCCAGGATGATGCCAATGGAGACAAGAGCACCAACAGAAAAGTCAGTACCAAAACGCCATGCCACCATTTTAACCTCATGCTTATGTGCTCCTTTCCAAATTCCATAACTTTAGAAGGTCAGCTCTCGTAGCCAATACCAGGCTGAGCACTGCGACGGTAATCAGGGCTTCAGCAATGCCTATCAGTGCATGCACGCCAGCCATTGCCGGAAGCGCTACCCTGTAAGGCACAGCACCTGATATGGCTAGCTCTAGTGCCGCCATAACCGCAGCTATCACAATCGAAAACCAAGCTGCAATCCCACCACCTAGCAGAACACCGGTTCTACTACCACCGAAAAGCGAAAAAACACCCCTGTAAATATAGTAGCTGGTGAGACAGCCTATAACACCCATGTTAAGCACATTAACACCCAAGGCAAGAAGCCCGCCATCCTGGAAAATCAAGCATTGCACTATCAGCACACAGGTCATCACTATCATGCCGGCCCACGGGCCAAGCAATATAGCAGCCAGCGCAGCTCCTAAGAAATGCCCGGACGTACCACCAGCTATAGGGAAATTAAGCATTTGAGCCGCAAAGATGAATGCAGCCAATACCCCCATCAGTGGCACTTGCTTCTCCCCCAACTTCTTGTTGGTTGCCTTAACCGCATAAGCCACAAAACCGGCAGATACCGCTATGCCAGCACTAGCCACAGGCACAGTCACAAAACCATCTGGAATATGCATGACAAACCTCCGTACTATACGAAAAGCTAAACATCAAGCCCAAAAATCGGCTTGAAAAACTAATTCCGGCATTCAGTGCATAAGCCAAATATCGCTAAATGCCTCAAATCAGCCTGAAATCCATACTCATGGAATAGCACATCCTCAAGGTTTGAAATGGCATTTTCGGGAAGGTCGAGGATAATTCCGCACTTCTGGCACACAAGATGGTGATGACGGCCCCTTTCCGCTGGGTGATAACGAACTCTACCATCACCCAATTCAACCTCAGTAACCAACCCAAGCTCTTTCAACAACTCCAATGTCCGATACACCGTGGAGATATTAGCATAGGGATATCTGTCCCGAACCTGCTCGTAAATCTCTTCGGCACTGATGTGGTCGGCACCGCCATGCAATGCCTCTACCACCATCATTCTCTGCGGCGTTAACCGATAGCCCCGCTGCTGAAGCTGGATAATACAACTCACAACAGTCAATATATCAGAAAACACTAGAAATTGCAAACAGTTGCAAATGCAAGTGGTAGAATCTAGGAGATTTTGTCTCTGCTATCGAGGGCTATAGTTACAGGGCCATCATTGTGAATCTCCACCAGCATATGCTGCTGAAATCGCCCTGTCTCCGCCTTCAACCCAGCGTCGCGGACGAAGCAAACAAATAGGTTGAACAGAGGCTCGGCTTGCTCAGGTGGAGCTGCCTCGGTCAAACTAGGTCTTCGGCCCTTCTTAGCATCAGCCAGCAGCGTAAACTGGCTAACAACCAAGAGTTCTCCGCCGATATCTAACACAGAACGATTGAATCTGCCGGCTTCATCTGCAAAGATGCGCAAGTTGCACACCTTATCCGCCAGGTAGCGAGCATCTCTCTCTGTATCCCCCAGGGCAACGCCAACAAAAACAACAAGTCCATGACCAATTTCCCCCACCACCACTCCATCCACCATGACCGAGGCTTTCACCACTCGCTGTAATAATGCTTTCACGGTATTACCGATAGCAAGAATATTGACCCGTCCACACCAGCCCACCACGATTATATCACATAGCTATTCAGCTCAATGGTGATGATTCCGCTACCAGCAACAACCCCGATTAGGCATTTTGCTCAACTGGGAATAGGCACTGACACTCAAGCCCATCCTGATATAGTATGTTATCCTGAATAACAGATGCCCAGAAAGTACAGAGATAGAAGGAGACTCATCAAGCAAAAATAGCCACAGTCCCTCTATCAATTCAAATTGACAGTCAATAGCCGATACGTTAGAATGGCACTGTCGCCGTCAGATACGGAGGGACCACCATGATAGAGATGGTAATCGACAGCATTCGAGTGAGCCTTATGAATTACCAGCACGTTGTCATCCTCAGGGAAAAGAAATCAGACCGTTACCTGCCTATCTGGATTGGGCCAGCAGAGGCAGACGCCATATCAATGAAACTGCAAAACCTTGATACCGCACGCCCCATGACGCACGACCTGCTCGATTCAGTAATTTGCACTCTTGGCGCCAAAGTCAACTTTATCGTGGTCAACGACTTGCGCAACGACACGTTCTTCGCCAAAATCACCCTGAACACCAATGGAAAACAGATAGAGATCGATTGCCGCCCCAGTGATGCTATAGCACTTGCGGTCAGGGCTACCGCACCCATATACGTCGAGGAGTCCATTCTGGAAAAAGCTGGCATCATACTAGATAGAGAAACCGGAAAACCAGTCCCCATAGACAAGAGTCACGAGAAACAGACAGGCGACAAAAAGATGGACGAGCAAGAACTGAAAAAGCTTTCCGCATTCTACGACTTCATCAACACGCTTGACCTGGATGACCTGGGAAAACACAAATCTTAGAAACAGACGAATAGACGAATAATGAATAGCCAGTTCTTAAGAAAAACAATGCCCCGCCTAAAATGTTGTGACTGTGGACAACCCTATGACATAGACAAAATGAATGTCCTGGGTTCTAGAGTGACGTCGGGGCAAACATACATGGCCACCTCCGAGGGCTCGACGGCAACTTCGCCAAGCTCCTTAATGGTAGTTAGGCATTAAGATATAAGACGCTTGCTCATGGCAGGCTAACTGGAAAACAATCTACCACAAGAGTTGTCGCATAAGGGCGGCGGGAAAAGCACGTCGTTTTGACTCAGAAAAACACGCATGACATAAAGCGGCAAGACAAACCAGAGAAGCCGCCACGAATGGAATGGGCAAGGCCTCTCTGGTTTCTAACTACGGTCGGGTGGTACGTGGCTTTGAGTATTGTTATACCAACAGGTATAGGTTACTGGCTAGACCGTCCAAGCCAGTTTGACACCCATCCACTATTCACCCTTATCGGGTTCGGGCTGGGTACCATAACTGCCTTCTATGGGCTATACCAGATGCTTCGCCGCTTTCAGCGCGAAGAGATGGAAAGAAACAACAGGATGAAGGGAGCCAAGTAGTACCATGGCCGCGAGAGGTGGTTGTTCCATGAAAATCGCGGCCATAGTCGGCATTTTCATCCTCGCCCTATTCCTCACCGGCCTTATCGTTGGCCCGCTCGGCGCTAGCCTGTTAGGCATTGCACCCCCCAAAGCCCTAGCCGTCCCCAAACCTCACGTCGAACTCCCCTCAGAGGGTGTAGCCCACCTCGGCAGCTTCGTCATCACCAACACTTTAATTGCCTCTTGGCTTACCATCATGGTGTTAGCATGGCTTTTCTATGCCTGCACCCGAAAAATGACCCTGGTCCCAGGAAGGCTTCAGAGCCTCGCTGAGATGGTCGTGGAGACATTGTTGAACTTCATCACCGGCGTGGCAGGGCAGAAAAACGCTCGTACCCTCTTCCCTGTAGTAGCTACTATATTTCTCTACGTTATCACTAATGCTTATATGGGACTCCTCCCCTTCTATGGCTCAATCGGCATCAACGAAGTCCACGAGCATGAGAGCGTTTTCGTCCCGTTGCTCAGGGCTGCCAACACCGACGTGAATGTACCGCTCTCTATTGCACTGGTATCATTCATCTTTGTCGAATACCTGGGATTCCGTGCCATTGGTATTCCCAAATATATCAACAGCTTCTTCAAATTCGACCAGCTCCGCGACGGCATAGTTAGTCTGTTCAAAGGGAAGTTGCGACCAGCCATAACAGGAATCCTCTTCGGATTCATCAATATTTTTGTCGGCTGCCTAGAAGTATTCAGCCACTTCATCAGGATTATCAGCTTCACCTTTCGTCTCTTTGGCAACATGACTGCAGGAGAGATACTGCTGCTGGTAGTCTGCTTTCTTGTCCCGCTGATAGCCACCATACCATTCTACGGACTTGAACTTCTAATCGGTTTCATCCAAGCTCTTATCTTTGCTGGATTGACTCTAGTATTTGGCGTAATCGCTTTGACACCACACACTGAGGAAGAACACGCGTGAAAGGAGAAGATAAATGGACGCAGAAGCAATGAAAATGCTGGCAGTGGGACTAGTTGCCGGGCTAGGCTTTCTCGGGCCGGGACTGGGCCTGGGTCTGATCGGCTTCGGGGCCATGCAAGCCCTGGGACGAAACCCCGAAGCCAGAGGGCCAATCCTGACCAACATGATCCTGATCGGCGCTTTGGCTGAAGCCATCGGCATCTATGCCCTAATCACAGCAATAATCCTCGCCATAGTCGTATAGTAAAGGGGGAACAACCAATGCAAGATGATGGTTTGCCGATTTCATTCGGCGTTATTATCGGTGCCATTATACTCGGCCTATTTGTAGTAGCCGGGTTTATCCTGATGGCAATACTTATTGGTTCCTTCCTGCTATCGGCAGCAGGTTAGGAAACTAAAATTAACATTGGCAAGATAATATGGAAGGTCTAGGAATTAACCTGCCGCTTCTAATAGCATTCGTCGTAAATTTCCTTATCCTGTTCGGCCTGCTAACGTTGGTACTGTACCGACCAGTGCTAAGAGTGCTCGATGAACGACAAGCCAAAATAAAGGAGAGCATTGAGCAAGCGGAGAGAATCAAGGAACAGACAGCACGTAGCGAAGAGGAGATAAAAGCACACCTGGAAACAGCCAGGAAAGAAGGCCAAACTGTAATAGCACAAGCAACACAGATCGGCGAGAGACTCAAAGAAGAAGCCAAGGAGAAAGCCCGACAAGAAGCCGAGACCATTCTGGCTAAAGCACAAACCGAGATCCGGCAAGAACGAGATAAAATCATCGACGACCTGCGTAAGGAGTTTGTGGACATAGCTATTCTGGCTGCAGAAAAGGTGACCAGAGAAACACTGGATAAAGGGAAGCATCGCAAGCTAATCGACGAAGTGCTCAAAGAGAGCGCGACATTTAAACGAAAATAGAAGGCCACAGTAAATGCCAGCAACTGTTTCTAGTAAACGTTATGCGCAGGCTGTTTTCGAGATTGCCAGGGAAAATGGCGAGCTAGAGAAATGGCGGCCTGACCTGAAGAAAATCACCGAACTAGCTCAGGATTCTGAGACCGTGTCTCTTTTGGAAAACCCGAAGGTGCCTTTTGACCTCAAGGCCAAATTGGCTCAGGAAAAACTGGGCAAGGTAAGCCCGCTAGCCTTGAATCTGGCCTATATTCTAATACTCAAAGGACGCCTCAGGAGCATTCCCCAAATTGCAGACGAATACCAGCGTCTACTCGATGAACATCGCGGCATAAGGCATACTGAAGTCACTACAGCCATCCCACTAGATGACACAAGCAAAAGGAAAATCGCCCGGAGCCTGGAAACTATGACCGGCAAGAAGCTCAGCCTTAGCCTCAAGGTCGACGCCGACATCATCGGTGGGTTCGTAGCCAGAATCGATGACAGTCTCATCGATTGCAGCATACGCAGTGAATTGGAGCAAATGAAAAAAGGTTTGGCTGAAACCGCCAGCTAGTTACCTGTAAGGGAGTAAACAGCATGACTACTGCAGGACGAGACATAGTATCAGTGATAAAAGAGCAAATCCAGCATTTCGGCACCACCGTTACCATGGTAGATGTAGGCTCAGTGACAGAGGTGGGAGACGGCATCGCCCGCATCCATGGACTGCGTGGCGCTAAATACAACGAGCTGCTGGAATTTGCCAACGGGACAATGGGTTTAGCCCTCAATCTGGAAGATGATAATGTAGCTGCGGTTATCCTCGGCGACTACAGCCATATCAAAGAGGGCGACGAAGTGCGTTGCACCGGAAAAGTCGTCGAGGTGCCTGTCGGCGACGAACTCATCGGCCGTGTAATCGACCCCCTAGGCAACACTCTGGACAACATGGGGCCGATAAAAACCACCAGGATTAGGCCAGTGGAGAGGGTTGCACCCAACGTAGTCATGAGGGAACCAGTAAGAACCCCGGTGCATACAGGCATAAAGATAGTTGATAGCCTGATTCCCATCGGCCGTGGCCAGCGTGAGCTTATAATCGGTGACCGCTCCGTAGGTAAATCAGCCATAGCTCTCGATACTATTATCAGCCAGAAAGACGGCAACCTCATTTGCATCTATGTGGCTATTGGCCAGAAAACCTCCAAAGTAGCTCAGGTTATAGGCACACTCAAGAAATACGGCGCCATGGCGCATACCATAATAGTAGTAGCCAACGCATCTGACCCCGCCCCTCTCCAATACTTAGCACCGTACGCCGGCTGCGCCGTAGGAGAAGAATTTATGGAACAGGGCAGGGATGCCCTAGTTATCTATGACGACCTGACCAAGCACGCCTGGGCTTACCGCCAAATGTCATTGATACTACGTCGCCCACCGGGTCGAGAAGCTTACCCCGGCGACGTTTTCTACCTACATAGCCGCCTCCTGGAACGTGCCGCCAAACTGGCTCCCGAGTTCGGCGGAGGCTCACTGACCGCATTGCCCATAATCGAGATTCAGGCCGGTGACCTCTCGGCATACATCCCAACAAACGTAATATCCATCACCGATGGCCAGATATATCTGGAGACAGACCTGTTCAATACCGGCGTCCGCCCAGCATTGAACGCCGGCCTTTCGGTATCCCGCGTCGGTGGCAATGCCCAGACCAGAGCTATGAGACAAGTAGCCGGAAAACTAAGGCTAGACATGGCCCAATATCGCGAACTAGCCACTTTTGCCCAGTTCGGCACCTCTGACCTGGACAAAGCCACATTGTCACAATTGCAGCGCGGACAGCGAATCACCGAGATACTGAAACAACCACAATATAGCCCAATGCCACTGGATAAAGAGGTAACCATCCTCTACGCCGTCACTAACGGGTATCTGGATGACGTGCCTGTAGATAAAATCGCTGCCTTCGAACAGAACTTTCATCGTTTTATGGAGACGAACCATCCTGATATAGGGCAGCGTATCGCCAAGGACAAGGAGATAAAAAAGGAAACTGAAGAGATGCTGAAATCAGCGATTTCGGCATTCAAACAGACCTTTACCTACTAAAGAACAACTATGATTAGCCCGCGCCTTCTTCGTCGACGCATCCGTAGCGTCCAGAATACGGCCAAAATCACCAAGGCCATGGAGATGATTGCCACGGCCAAAATGAGACGTGCCCAAGAGAACGCACTTTCTGGCCGCCCCTACAACGACAAAATACAACAAGTAATCTCCGACCTGGCTGCTGAGACCTCTAGCAACGGCCCTCTGCACCCACTTCTGGAGAAAAGGGCCAAGGTAAACAGGATAGCCGTAGTCCACATCACCACAAACAGAGGACTTTGCGGCGGCCTCAATGCCAATATGAACCGCCTCACCGGAAACTTCATCCTGCAACAAAACATCCCAGTAACTCTTATCACAATCGGACGCAAAGGCCGCGACTTCATGCTCCGCCACCAGCGCAATATACGAGCCGAGGAAACAAAAATCGGCGACCGTCCCAAATTGCTGGATACCATACATATCTCTCGTATTGTCCTGGAAGACTATGCCAACCACTATGTTGACCATGTTTACATTGCTTATCCCAGGTTTATCACCGTTATGGTACAGGAGCCGACTATAGAACAATTGCTCCCCATAGAGCCTGCACCTATCCCTAAAACAGAGACCACCGAATATATCTACGAACCCAGCCCACAGTTTGTACTGGGAGAGCTTCTACCACGCTATGTAGATATGAGAATATTTCATGCCATCCTCGAGGCTATCGCCAGCGAGCAGGCAGCCAGGATGGTGGCCATGCGCAATGCCACTGAAAACGCCAACGAGGTTATCAACGAGCTTACTCTTATCTTGAACAAGGCTCGCCAGGAAATGATAACCACAGAACTACTCGATATCACCGGAGGCGTTGAAAGTCTGCGCTAAAGGAGGTGACAATTTGAACAAAGGTAAAGTAGTCCAGGTAATCGGCACTGTCGTCGATATAGAGTTTCCCCAGGAGCAACTGCCGGCGCTATACAACTCCATAGAGATCAATCAGGATGGCAGCAAGATAGTCCTGGAAGTCCAGCATCACATTGGAAATAACTGGGTACGCTGCCTGGCCCTCTGTCCCACCGATGGACTGGAGAGAGGCATAGAGGCTATAGATACTGGCGCACCCGTTGCAGTTCCCGTAGGTCCCGCAACCTTAGGCCGCCTGTTCAACGTCTTCGGTGAACCTCTGGATGACCTCGGAGAAGTAAAGGCAAAAGAACGTTTCCCTATACATCGCCCACCACCACCTTTGGACGAACAGGAGACTACCTCGCAGATGCTGGAGACAGGCCTCAAGGTCATCGACTTAATCACTCCGTTCACCAAGGGCGGCAAAATCGGCGCCTTTGGCGGTGCAGGCGTGGGTAAAACTGTTATTATCCAGGAGTTGATACACAATATCGCCACCCAGCACGGTGGCTTTTCTGTTTTCGCCGGCGTTGGAGAAAGGTCAAGAGAAGGTAATGACCTCTGGCGAGAGATGAAGGAATCCGGTGTTATCGAAAAGACGGTGCTCGTCTTTGGGCAGATGAACGAGCCGCCGGGCGTCCGCGCCAGAGTCGGACTTACAGGCGTAACCATGGCCGAATACTTCCGAGAGGTGGAGGGACGAGACGTCCTACTATTCATCGATAACATCTACCGCCACATCCTGGCCAACATGGAGGTCTCAGCGCTGCTGGGACGCATGCCATCAGCGGTTGGCTATCAGCCTACCCTCTCCACCGATGTAGGTGAATTAGAGGAGAGGATAACTTCCACCAAGAAAGGCTCAATCACTTCTTTTCAGGCAATCTACGTACCGGCCGATGACTATACAGACCCAGGAATTGTGACCACATTCGCCCACCTCGATTCCGTAATCGCACTAGACCGCGCCATCTCTGAGTTGGGCATCTACCCTGCCGTTGACCCGTTAGCCTCTACATCCCGAATCCTCGACCCTCAAATCGTAGGCGAAGAGCACTACCAGGTGGCACGTGGCGTACAACAGGTACTGCAGCGCTACAAGGACCTGCAGGACATAATCGCCATACTAGGCATGGAAGAGCTTAGCGACGAAGACAAGACCACCGTATCCAGGGCACGCCGTATTCAGAGATTCCTCTCCCAGCCTATGTTCGTGGCTGAAGCCTTTACCGGCAGACCTGGCAAATACGTGCCCATCAAAGAGACTGTCCGCAGCTTCAAGGAAATTCTTGAAGGCAAACATGACAGCCTCCCAGAAGCTGCCTTCTACATGGTAGGCACCATTGACGAAGCCGTAGAGCAAGCCAAGAAAATGGAGGTAGCATAGTGTCCCCCATAAGATTGGATGTCATAACAGCCGAACACCAGGTGATGTCCGATGACGTTGATGTTGTGGTCGTCCCGGGCGTTGTTGGTGAATTGGGTATATTGCCCCACCACGCTCCACTGATGACCATGCTCCAACCTGGCGAGTTACTCATCAGGAAAGGACATGATGAGACCTACTTAGCCGTTACCGGAGGCTTTCTCGAGGTCCGTCCAGATAAGATAATAGTTCTAGCCGATGCTTGTGAGCGCGCTGAGGAAATAGACGTAGAGCGTGCTGAAGCTGCAAAACGCAGAGCTGAAGAACGGCTAAGAACACATCCTCCGGGCCTAGACGAAAGGCGCGCTGAAGCTGCGCTCAGACGGTCGCTGATCCGCCTCAGAATAGCCGAAAGACGAGCCAGAAGGGCACCGAAACCAGGTTTCTAGGTGCGCCTTCGGCCTTACTCTGGATATCAGAGAGTTGGTGCCCTGTCTCCAAGACCTTACGGTCAGGCAATCGATGTGGCTATACGATTTCCAGCCTGACGCGGACGCCTTCCTTGGTGGCCACTACGCGAAGTAAAGTGCGCATCGCCTCGGCAACGCGACCTTGCCGTCCTATAACTCTACCCTTATCATCAGGGGCAACTTCTAGCTTCACTACGACGCCGTCATCGTCGTTCTCTTGAGTAACCTTCACCTCATCTGGTGCTCTTACAATGGATCTGGCGATATACTCTATTAGCTCCTTCATCACGACGTCTCCTCGCTGGATGATTTGGTTTTGCTAGTTGCTTTCGATTTTCGTGACACCAGTTTAGGCGTCGAACCTGGCTTGAACTTCTCCATAATGCCAGCCTTGTAAAGCAGCCTGGACACAGTCTGGCTAGGCTGAGCACCCTTCTTGAGCCACTCCAACACTTTTTCCTCATCAAAAGAGAAAACCTCTGGGTCCACCAGTGGATTATACTTGCCGATGATCTCTATAAAGGCACCATCGCGAGGTGACCGCCTATCGGCTACCACTACACGATACATCGGCTTGTTCTTGGCGCCTACGCGTCTTAATCTTATTCTGACCATGTTGTTAAATGCAGATAAAACCCCCTTGTGAATTTCAGCGGCTATTATGCTACAAGCAACTCCCACTGTCAACTTCACCCATATTGCCAGCAGCACGCATTGCCATTATAATCAGAGCATGAAATTCCAGGAACTTCATAGCTGGCAGCTCAGCCCAGCTCAGGCACAGAAGCTTCAACTGGACCTGGCTAGCCGCATATCTAAGAATAACGAGGTCAACAAGCCACGCTACGTTGCCGGCGTTGACATATCCAAGCCAAACTCAGCAGGCATCGGCTATGCTGCGGCAGTTGTCCTCAGTTATCCCGAACTTCAGCTAGTGGAAGTGGCAATTGCAAAGGGTAAGCTGTCATTCCCCTACATCCCTGGGCTTCTCTCCTTCCGCGAAGCTCCGCTGATATTGGCTGCCTGCCAGAAGCTTTCACAAAACCCAGACCTCCTCTTGGTCGACGGTCAAGGCATTGCCCACCCCAGACGACTTGGCATCGCCTCACACCTGGGTCTTATACTGGATGTACCCACCATAGGCTGCGCCAAGTCCAGACTCTGTGGTCAGCACCAGTTGCCAGCCAGCAAAGCCGGCTCTTACGCCGACCTTATTGACAAGGATGAAACCATCGGAGCAGTGCTCAGAACCAAGACCGATGTCAGCCCTGTTTACATCTCAATAGGCCACAAAGTTGACCTGCCCTCCGCAGTATACTGGGCTCTGCACTGCTGCCGCAGTCATCGCCTCCCCGAGCCTTGCCGATTAGCCCATATCGCCGCCGGAGGCAACCCAATCACTACCATAAAAGCACTTGAAGCCGTTGAACCGAGGTTATTCACCTAAACTTCAAACCTATATAATGGAGCCGCCATGCAAGAGACCATAGACACGCTAGAATCCCTGCACCGCCGAATATCAGACTTGATGGTGCGTCTTTGACATAGCCGGAAAGGAAAGGGAAATCCCCAGGTTAGAAGCTGAAGCCGCCCATCCCGATTTCTGGCAGGATGCAACCAAAGCTCAAGCCACCATGCGCCAGCTAAGTGCCGCCAAAACCACCGTTCAGACCTGGCGCGGATTGGAGAAAAAAGCCACCGAAATTCGAGAAATGGCTACACTGGCACTAGAAGAAGAGGAGCACTCGCTCCAGGACGAGCTGGAACGAGAGACGAAGAAACTAGCCACCCAGCTAGACGAGCTAGAACTTCGCCTCATGATGAGCGATGAATACGATTCAAGGAACGCAATATTGGCAATCCATGCCGGCGCTGGTGGCACCGAATCCCAAGATTGGGCAGATATGCTACTCAGGATGTACCTCAGATGGGCCGAAAACCATAAGTATAAGACTGAAGTGCTGGATATATCTCCAGGCGAAGAGGCAGGCACTAAAAGCGCCACTGTAGAAGTACGTGGAGAGTACGCTTATGCCCATCTGAAGTCGGAACACGGCGTGCATCGCCTGGTGCGCCTGTCACCTTTCGATGCCGACCACGCCCGCCATACCTCGTTCGTCCTAGTCGAGGTACTCCCCGAAGCCGAGGGCGAGGAAGATATCAAGATAAACCCTGACGAACTGAAAATCGATACCTTCAGGTCGAGCGGCCCCGGGGGACAACACATGCAGAAAACCAGCAGCGCAGTTAGGATAACCCACATCCCCACAGGCATAGTTGTCAGTTGCCAGAGCGAACGGTCACAATTCCAGAATAAAGAGAGTGCCCTGAAAGTGCTCTACGCCCGTCTGCTGCAATACGAAAGAAACAAGAGAGAAGCCGAAAAGGCACGCCTCAAAGGAAAACGCATAGACGCTGGCTGGGGCAGCCAAATTAGAAGCTATGTTCTTCATCCCTATAAAATGGTAAAGGACCACCGCACCGGCCACGAGACCAGCGATACTGCGAGCGTCCTTGACGGAGAGATTGACGAATTCATCACCGCATACCTCAGATCCAAAGTAGGAGAAGAAAAATGACAAAAAGGTCCTTGCTTTTAGCGCTGATAGCAATGCTTCTTATTACCTCACTCAGCATGTCAGCAGCCGCTCACGCAGCGGAAGAAATAGAACTGCTCGATAGCTCCGCTCAAATAGCCTTCCCCGGCTCATTGGCCTTCAAAATCAAGGTGGCTAGCTCCAGCGAAGTCAACAGGATACGCCTGCACTACGAGGTCGAGAAAATGAGCTATGCTCGCGTGGTCAGCGAAGTCTGGCCAAAATTCACGCCAGGCCGAACCGTAGTCGCGCAATGGTCATGGGACATGAGGAGAGCAAGCTTGCCCCCGGGTACCACAGTTAAGTACTGGTGGACAATCGAAGACCAGGCCGGCAATAAGTTGGTCACATCCATCCAGAAAGTGAAATTCGACGACATCCGCTACTCCTGGCAAGAGATGACCGAAGACAAGCTGACCATACTCTGGTACAAAGGCAACCAAACCTTTGCCCAGAAGCTCATGGCAGGTTCACAGGAAGCACTGGAAAGATTGGCCAAAGACACGGGCGTTTATCCCGAGAAGCACATCACCATGTACATATATGCCAATAGCAAAGACCTGCAAGGGGCCATGATCTTCGCACGAGAATGGACCGGTGGCACCGCCTACACCGAATACGGCACCATCGCCATCGGAGTTTCACCAGATAACCTGAACTGGGGCATAAAAGCCCTGGCTCATGAGCTGGGACATTCCGTAATTCACCAGATAACCTTCAGCCCCTACGGCAACGTACTGCCCACCTGGCTGGACGAAGGCCTGGCACTCCATGCCGAAGGGGAAATCGACCCCTACCTGGAAGAATGGCTTAAGAAGGCTATCGAGAGGGACAGGCTCATCTCGGTGCGTAGCCTTTCTAGTCCTTTCTCAGCCATCCCCGAGGAAGCTTACATCTCTTACGCCCAGAGCCAGAGCCTGGTTGACTTTCTCATTAAGAGCTACGGCAAGGACAAGATTTTCAAACTGCTCATGATACTCAAAGAAGGCGCTACCTGCGACGAAGCCCTGACACAGGTCTACAGCTTCGACCAGGATGGCCTGGAGAAACTATGGCTTCAATCCTTGCCCTCTCCCGGGAAAGCACAGACCGCTCCAGCCTGCGATGCGATTATCATGCCAACTGCCCTATCGGGAGCTTTCTGACTTGACAAAGTCCTTCACCGTTCATGACCTGCCACTATCTGAGCGGCCTCGGGAGAGGCTGCTGAAACATGGGGCCACTGCACTATCACAGCAGGAGCTATTGGCCCTGATATTAGGACGAGGGACTAAGGGCGAATCGGTGATGGTCATCGCCCAGAAGCTGCTCAGCCAATTCGGCAATCTCAAGAACCTGGCCGCCGCCTCGATAGAAGAGTTGACCAAAGTCAAGGGTATTGGCCTGGCCAAGGCCACCCAAATCAAAGCGGCACTTGAGTTAAGCAAACGACTAGAGGAACACGAGGACATAAGACCGCAAATGACCGTGAAATCGCCAGAGGATGTAGTCAAAGCAGTGAAAAACCAGTTGAAAGGCAAAAGGAAAGAACACTTCTACGTCTTATCGCTGGACACACGGAATCACCTCCTGGAATCAGAAGAGGTATCCAAGGGCAGCCTCGACTCCAGCATCGTCCACCCCCGCGAGGCTTTCAAACAGGCTATTGCCAACTCTGCCGCCAGCGTTATCTTCGTCCACAATCATCCCTCCGGCGACCCTACACCATCTAATGACGACATCCAGCTCACCAAGCGCCTCAAGGAAGCCGGAGAACTCCTGGGCATCGAAGTCCTCGACCATATCATAGTCTGCGACCACACCCACCTCAGCATGAAAGCAAGAAACCTATTATGAGGAAATATGTCACGCCCACTATGGTTCGTTGAACTCCTGAAGCTAGGCTTCCCTGGCCGCTTTCTCATTGCCGAGCTGACCAAGCTGCCTCTCATCGGCAAATCCCTCGACCGCTGGCTATTCGACGGCGACGACATGATGTACCTCCCCAAAGACCAGGTAATCCAGGTTAACCAGCGGATTGACCGTCCAGAGGAGATGGTACTGCCATCTCAGGTAGTGGAACATTTCATCGAGAAAGCCAATTACCACTGGATTATGAACAAGTGCATCTGTCGCGATGCTTCCAGATGCAAAGACTATTCAATCGAGCTGGGCTGTCTCTTCCTCGGAGAAGCAGCCGAAGGCATCAATCCTGAGCTTGGTCGCCGCGTCACCAGGGAAGAAGCGCTGGAACATGCACGACGCTGCCGTGACGCAGAATTGGTTCATTTAATCGGTCGCAACAAGATAGACACGGTCTGGCTTGGCGTCGGTCCGGGCGATAAATTGCTCACCATCTGCAACTGCTGTCCCTGCTGCTGCCTCTGGCGAGCCTTACCTCACATCGCACCGCAAATCGGTGTCAAAATAGGCAAAATGCCCGGCGTCACCGTGACCGTCACCGACCGCTGTACCGGCTGCGGCACCTGCACCGAAGGCATCTGCTTCGTCAACGCCATCAGCCTGGTAGATGGCCACGCCGTCAAAAGTGATGCCTGCCGCGGCTGCGGCCGCTGCGTCTCCGCCTGCCCTCAGCAGGCAATCGAGATATCAATTCAAAACAATTCTCTGCCAGACTCCATCCACCGCCTCTCCCAACTGGTTGAGGTTCAATAGCCACTTAATGACCGCAACTATCTGACTGATTGTTCAGTAGCCAGACGATAGATTAGATATTACTGTGCCGTAGCCGCGAATCAAGAACTGCACAGGCCAGCGTTCTGGCTTTTGTAAGGATACTTTCGACACTCAGCTTATGCAGTTCATCAACGCTGACCTCATAACTCATTAAGCAGACTCTGCGCCCCGAATAGTCCATCCAGCTATTGATAGAGTCGTGTAACCGCACATGGTTGTGAAACTTGTCTGCAAAATCATTCCCAAACTTCTTATTGATATCCTTACATACATTTTCAAAATATTGCCATCGGTCTATATTATGCGGTGTACTAATAGCTCTCGGATGAATCTCGATGTGGAATCCTTTATGCCCTGTAAAGAATATT
>Ga0194125_10000219_pt1 | contig 91897 bp, 95 predicted proteins | sample TA2KigC250mmetaG_FD_148626 | JGI IMG/M metagenome (GOLD analysis project Ga0194125, IMG submission 148626) | Freshwater microbial communities from Lake Tanganyika, Tanzania - TA2015034 Kigoma Deep Cast 250m | ecosystem: Environmental > Aquatic > Freshwater > Lake | place: Tanzania: Lake...
GGTACAGATGGATGTGATAGGAAACAATATCGCAAATATTAACACGGTTGGATATAAAGCCAGCAGGATTACTTTTGAAGACGCGCTTTCTTTGTTGCTCCAGCCTTCCACAAAAGCGGCGCCTAACACCGGAGGGGTAAATCCTGTACAAGTTGGGACTGGGGTATCAACCGGGAGTATTGACATTATATCTTCCCAAGGCGCGCTGGAGTCTACGGCAAACGAGACCGACCTTGCGCTCTGGGGAGACGGCTTCTTCATCGTCAACGATGGAAAAAACGACTATTACACCAGAACAGGAGCCTTCAGTTTTAATGCTGAAGGAAAGCTGGTGAATTCTAACGGTTTTGTGGTGCAAGGTTGGATGGCGAAAGATTCTGGGGAGGTTCCCCCCCTATGGTCCCCCGTACACGGGGGACAGGGAGCGCAAATCAATGAAATTAAAATCCCTTCCAATCAGGGGATTAAAGCTAAGGCGACTACTACTATTTCATACTCCGGAAATTTAGATACTCAGGATTCTCCGCTTGGGACAATTACCAATTCCGGGAGGCTTTTGGCAGTTGCACAAGGAGGAGACGAAATCACTGGGCTTTATTCAGGGGGGAATGCGAACGGATTTTTAAATTTAACGGAGGGCTCAACGAGCATAGCAATAGGGGATGGCACGAACAGGAAAAATTATATCTACGGCGTCAATTTTAGGACTCTAACTGAGTTGGCAAATGCTATTACTACAGATTTCGGCGCAACTGGGAACAACAGTTTGAACGTTGCTGTTGGCGCAGATGGGGAATTAATCTTCACTGCTCTCACCGCTAACGTAACCGTGGAAGCGACAAGCCAGGGTAATAGCATCTTAGACGCTGCTTTCTTTAGTATCAATGGCAAAACTTTAGCTGCTATCGGGGATACTGCCAGCTCTGACAGATTCTCTCATATTGCCACCGCGGTAGACCCCTTGGTATCGCTGCGCGATTTTACCGGAACTTCCCTTTCATTAGAAGTTGGAGATGACATCACGTTGCTTTCTGCCAAAACCAAAGGAGAAATGTTGTTCAACCGTCCTCTCCTGGCGGACATCACCAACGCATCTACGCTGGAAGACTTGCGAACTGCGCTTGCTTCATCGCTCTTTGGTGCGGCGCCACTTCCGGGGGAAGCAGTAGTTATTGATACAAACGGCGCCTTCAAGATAACCGGAACACCAGGGGAAGCCAATGCCATAACTGAAATAAAGATCGGCTCCGGCCCGAACCCAGGTGAAAATGTGCGAAACGCTTGTGCTTCCGCTTTAACCTTCTCTGAAGCTCAAAAAGCTACGGATGTTATTCATACAACTTCAATAACCGCCTATGATTCCTTAGGCGAAGAACATTCCGTCCTCCTGACATTTAAGAGGACAGATGCTGAAAATCAATGGACCTGGGAGGCGAAACCTTCGGGAACAGGGAGTATTATAGGAGGAAATAGTGGAAAAATCTCTTTCAATCCTGACGGTTCGCTGGCAAACTTTTCCTATAACGGAGATACAAATGCTTTCCGCTTCAATCCGAATAACGGTGCCAGCCCCCTAAGCATTGCCTTTGAATTCGGACAACCCCCAACCCCCTTTGGTAAGGGGGATGGCGAAGTTGACGGGGTTACGCAATTTGCTTCCCCTACGACTGTTATGCCTACAAGCCAAAATGGGAATGCTTCGGGGAAACTGAACAGCATCTCAATTGATAACGCTGGAAGGATTACAGGCTCATTTACCAACGGCGTCACTCTTACTTTAGCGCAAATCGCGTTAGCAAAGTTTAATAACCCTTCAGGGCTTATCAGAGTAGGAGATAGTTTGTATGATGTATCGCCAAACTCAGGAGAACCACAGGTAGGCGTAGCGGGCGAAAGAGAAAACGCCGCAATAACTTCGCGCGCTCTGGAGATGTCCAACGTCGATTTAACCCAGGAGTTCACTAAAATGATTCTCGCTCAACGCGGTTTTCAGGCTAACTCCAGGGTGATTACGACCGCCGATGAGATGCTTACTGAAGTAATCAATCTAAGGCGATAGGTCGGAATTCGGATGTCGGATTTCGGAATTAAAAGACCTTTTGTTTCTGAACTGTTTTTAAATTTACGACTTTTTCAGTTATTGCTCTTTTGCGGTAAAGGGAAGGAAGGGAAGGAAAGGAAGGAAGATAGGGTAAATAATTACTTCCATTCCATCCTTTCCTTCCTTTCCCCGCTTTCCTTCCCGCTTTTCAAGACAAGATTCTGGCAATATTACTCTAAGTGAAAAACTCGTATTAATTCCGCATTCCGCATTCCGAAATCCGAAGTCGAGGAGAAAGAAAAATTGATTAAAGTCACACGGTTGAATAACTCAGAATTTTTCGTCAACGCTGATTTGATAGAGTTTGTTGAGGCTACTCCAGATACAGTGATTTCCTTGACCACGGGGAAAAAAATAGTCGTAAAAGAAAATGTAGAAGAAGTGAGAGAGAGAATTATAGCTTATCACCGAAAAATCTTTAGATTGATGATTGATGATTGTTCAATCGACAATCGACAATCGACAATCCCAGGGGATGACACATGGACTTAGCGACAATTTTAGGACTTATTCTCGGTTTCGGAGCTTTGATAATCTCTGTCCTTCTCGAGGGAGGAGAACTTGGAAGCCTCATCCATATTGCTGCGATGATTTTGGTCTTCGGCGGAACCATAGGGGCAACAATGGTCTGCTTTTCTCTCAAGGAAATTCTTTCAATGGCGGCGATTGTAAAGCATGCTTTCTTCGCTAAGAATATAGATTTTTCGGCAGTTGTTTCTTCTTTGGTTTCTCTTACTGAAAAAGCCCGGCGTCAGAGCATTCTCTCCTTAGAAGACGAAGTGCGGCAATTAGAACATCCTTTTTTACGCAAAGGGCTGATGTTAGCTATTGATGGCACCGACCCGGAATTAATCAGAGAGGTCTTAGAGACTGAAGTAGCTTATATTGAGGAGAGACACAAAAAAGGAGAAAGCATCTTCAGCACGATGGGTGGATTTGCCCCAACTTTAGGAATCATCGGAACGGTTATGGGGCTTATCCACATGCTGGAAAATTTAGATGACCCTGAAGGAATGGGACCTGCTATAGCTTCCGCTTTTATCGCAACCCTCTACGGCGTTGCTTCGGCAAATTTGATTTTTTTGCCCATCGGAAATAAGTTGAAGGCCAAGAGTAAAGAGGAAATACTCTTGTACGAAATCATGATTCAAGGGATTTTATCTATACAAGCGGGAGAGAACCCGCGCATCGTGGAAGAAAAATTAAAGGCTTTCCTTAAACCGAAAGAAAGAGGAGCATCGAATCTTACTGAGAGAGAATAAGAAAGTGTCTTGTCCAAATCATAATCGACTATGATTTGGACAAATATAGTGAGGAATAAAAGATGCCAAGAAGCAGAAGGAAGAAGGCTGACTCAGAAGGCGGAGGACATGAGAGATGGCTGTTAACCTACGCTGATATGATAACTTTGTTAATGGCTTTCTTTATTATGATGTTCTCAATGTCCACGGTGAATCTCAAGAAATTTAATGCGGTTGCCATCTCTATCCGAAGTGGACTTGGAGGAATAACATCCGGAACGGGAGCATCTATCCTAAACGTTGGCGAGCCCGGAGGGATAAAGCCGGTTATCGTTTATGACCAAGAAATAGCTGCGCTACAACAGGTTGCCGGAAATGTTTCAAAATACATCGAAGAAGAAGGTCTTAAAAATGAAGTCAAATTGCGCCATGAAGAGCGCGGGTTAGTCATTAGCCTTATGGATGACAAGGTCCTTTTTGACAGGGGGCAAGCGTATCTTAAGCCTGAGACAGAAAAAATTCTGGAAAAAATAGCGGAAGACCTTAAGGACATGACGAATCAAATCCGTGTTGAGGGAAATACCTGTGATATTCCGATTAACACGCCACAATTCCCCTCTAATTGGGAACTGTCAACCACAAGAGCAACGAACGTAATTCAATATTTAATCAGAACAGGAAAAATAAAAGCTACCCGCTTGTCAGCCGTTGGATATGCCGACAGCAATCCCTTAGTTCCCAACGACAACGAAGAGCATAGAGCGACGAATCGGAGGGTTGATATCGTTATCCTGACAGCAGAAAAAATCTCAGAAACTATTAAGGACACCGATGAAAATGGTCTTGTGCGTTGGCCTCATCCATGAAGATAGTGAGACTCAAATCCGCACTGGACTAGTACAAGGCACAAACATATGGCGCAAGAAACAACAACATCTGACCCAAAAAAGAATTCAAAGGCGCTCGTCTATGTAATGATGGTACTGTTACTAACCGTTGTCGCCTTTGTCCTTGTTACTCAAGTAATTAAGCCTATGGTAGCGCCCGAGAAAAAACCCGTTTCCTATAAAATAATTCCTTCTTATTATAACTTTGAGCCTATCGTAGTCAATCCCGCAGAAACTGAGGGGAGAAGATTTCTCAAAACTACTTTAAGTGTAGAGTTCGAATCCGTCAAATTGGAAAAGGAAATTGTAGAAAAGCTTCCACAGTTGAAAAATATCTTAATCATACTCCTTTCAAGTAAAACCATACAAGAGCTTATAGAAACAAAAGGAAAGGAAATGCTGCAACAGGAGATTATTGATCTAATTAACCGTCAATTAGACACCGGAAAAATAAAAGGGTGCTATTTTACGGAATTTGTCATTCAATGAAAAGTGGCAAGAGAGCAAGGGGGTAAAAGGGCAGGAGAGTCTTCTTGCCGTCTTGCCGTCTTGCCATTTTGCCTTTTTCACAATGTCTTGTCCGTTCCGACATAACTTTCGGAATGGGTGTCGGAACGGACAAAAAAAGGAGGGTTCGCCTTGAACGAAATTCTCTCCCAGGAAGAAATAAACGCTTTGCTTGACGCGATGTCCAAAGGAGAAATCCTTAATGAGAGAGAAGAAAAATCGACTAAGGTTACAAAGAAAACTGTTGTTCCTTATGATTTTAAAAATACGGCTAAAATATCAAAGGAACAGTTATCAACGCTGAGAGCCATGCATAAAAACTTCGCTAGAGCCTTTTCTTCTTCTCTCTCCGGGATGCTAAAGACTATTTCGGAGGTAGATTGTACTTCAGCGGAAATTTCGACGTATGGCGAGTTCTTTATGTCATTTATCACCCCTTCGTGCTTTGCCATTATCGCCGGAACACCGCTTAAAGGAACAGCAGTCCTGGAGCTTCCAGCAAATTTAGTTTTTCTTATCATCGACAGATTATTAGGCGGATTGGGAATACCCTATTCAGAGATTAGAAATTTGACGGAAATCGAGAAGAACATCATCACAAAAGTTATCAAACGCTTCATAGATGACCTGCAGACTGTTTGGAGGCATTTGTTCAATGTAACATTTGAAGTGAAAGGGATTGAAAGCGAACCTTTTTTCGCTCAAACGATTCCTTCTGCAGAAACAGCAATCTTGATTATTTTTAGCATCAAGGTTGGAACTATTTCGGATACAATGAACCTTTGCTTCCCCCTCACAATGATAGAACCTGCGCTCGCCCAAAAGCCAGGCACTGAACGCTTGCTTAACTCAAAAGCCATTAATAATGATAATGGAGATTTAAATAAAAACTCTTCATCAATAATTCATGAACATTTGACTCGCACAGAAGTAACTGTGCGAGCGCGATTTGAACCAAGCTCGATAAGCTTGCGTGACCTTACTGAACTCCGAGTAGGGGATATAATAAAATTGGATAAGCCGAGAGATTCTCACTCCATAATTGAAATAGATGGGCGTGCAAAGTTTCTTGGGAAGCCTGGTGTAATTAGAGGTAGGAAGGGAGTTCAAATCATTTCCTTCGTAGAGGATTAGACCACAGATTTAATCGACGCACACGGATAAGACAATATCTATTATCCGCGTCCGTCCATTCTATCAGTGGTATCATATGAGGAGTGAACGGAATGCGGAATTACCAAATTACCCAATTACTAAATTACTTAGCTATTCTCATTTTAACTTTCTTTTCGCTGTGTTCGCTTTGCTCACCAACGACTTCCCGACAGGTCGGGACAGGTGTGGCTTACGGTGCAAGGAGCATCTTTCCTGTCGATGCTCTAATTAGATTGCATGCTGAAGCAACAGTTTCAAAAACATCAGTCTTTATCAGCGACGTTGCTTCTGTCACTTGCGAGGAAGAAAAGAAAAAGAAGGTAGAGGGGATAGAGATAGGGAGAGCGCCTATTTTGGGACAGAAACGAATTTTTAGTTTAGCTTCGATAAAATTGCGGTTGCGCCAGCATGGAATAAATCCTGACGATTTCCTTTTTGAAGGGCCCTCCAGCATTGTCGTCTCGACAAAATCCGTCAAAATCACTCCCGAAGAGATTTTACAGAAAGTGATGGATTTCATCAAAAATGAAGAAGCTATCGAAGACCCACCTGCCGCGACGGAAGCAGCGCAGGAAGCGTCCCCACCCCCGAGTGAGGGGGGGGTGGATAAGAGGGGGGCTGGGGAAATTAAGGTAGAGCCTATGGGCAGGATTAGCCCGATTTTTCTCCCTTATGGGAAAGTCGCTATCGAAGTTTCGTCATCTTCCCAAGAATTTTTCTCGGGGCGAAGAAACTTTCTCTGTCGAATTTCAGTGGACGATAAAGTGCAAAAAACACTCATGCTCCCTTTCAAAATCTTTTTCTATAATAAGGAAGTAGCGGTAGCTAAAAGAAGTATCTATAAAGATGAGGAAATAAAAGAGGAAGATATTTGTATGGAGAAGCGGGACATTGAAAAGATTAAAGACTTTTTTCCGGAGAAAACAGCTCTACTTAGGAAGAGGGCTGCAAAGATAATTACAGAAGGCGAAATTTTCACCAGCCAAATGGTAGAAGATATTCCTGTCGTACGTCGAGGGGACCTGGTAACCGTTATCGTAGAAACTCCAACGCTTAGAATAATAGCACAGGGAAAAGCGCTGGGCGAAGGAAGGGTTGGGGAAAGAATTTCAATCCTTAACCTCAACTCTAAAAAGGTAATCCTTGCAGAAGTGCTTCAGCCTTTAGTAGTAAAAGTACCCTACCAAAAGGATTGATGCTTGATGATTGTCGATTGTCTTTTTTTTTTGACCATCGACTGTCAAAAAAACAAAAAGATTGGTTTTTCAATCATCAATCAACAATCGCCAATCGACAATCAGAAGGAAAGGGGCTTCTGAAATGCGACTGTTCTTTGTTTTTTTGTTTATCGGTTTTTCTTTATCAGCTTCTGACGCTGCCAAGGAAACCTTGAAACCGGTCTCCATTTTCTCCGATCAGAAAGCAGCAGAAGTTGGGGACATTGTCACCATTATCATTGTAGAGTCAGCAAGCGCTTCCAAGAGCGCTTCCACAAGCGCAAAGAAAGAATCTGAAAAGAGTGGAGGGATAAATGATCTTTTCGGGATTGCCATTAAAGGGAATGCGCTTTTCCCCCGAAAAGTAGATGTTGGCTCCACATCTATCTTCGACGGCTCCGGCTCGACCACTCGAAACGGAACTTTGATGGCAAAGATCTCTGCACAAGTGACGGAAGTTCTGCAAGGAGGGGGGTTGCGAGTTGAAGGTAAAAGAGAAATAGTTGTCAACGGCGAGAAGCAGACGATGACAATCAGCGGATTGTGCAGACGGAAAGATATAACCGCGGAGAATACAATTCTTTCCACTTATCTCGCCGATGCGCAGATTAAATATGAAGGTGAAGGACTTATCAGTAAACAGCAAAAGCCAGGACTTCTGCATAGAATACTTGACTGGCTTTGGATATTCTGAACCAAACTTTTCTTTCAGAAAGAAAAGTTTGGTTTGGAATAACCTTCTCCACTCAGCCAACAAAACTAAGTGCTATAGGCACTCAGAATAATTTTTGTTTTTTTGACCATCGACTGTCAAAAAAACAAGACATAAGGTGAAAGAAAGATGAAAAGCAAAATTTTAATCGTCGATGATGAACCGATAATACGTGACGTTCTCGCCGACCAATTGCATTTGTATGGATATATTACAGGAGTTGCAGAAAGCGGGCAAAAAGCGCTGGAGATATTAGAAAAAGAGGAGTTTGATTTAGTTATCGCTGATGTACGTATGCCAGAAATAGGTGGCGTGGAACTCCTACAAAAGGTGAGTAACCTTTATCCTGATATGGCAAAAATTTTATTAACAGGATATATTGATGACCAGGTTTCTAAATATGCTTTTAAGAGCGAAGGCGTTTTTAGAATTAAAAAGCCTTATAACTTAGAAGAATTAATAATTATAATCAAAAGAGCTTTGGAGACCCATGTTTTAAATAAAAAGCTGAAGAATTTGAGTCAACAGTTGATTCCAGAGTATGCAGTGGAGTTATTGAAAACGCTCGGTGTATCGAAGCAAGAATTTGCACGCGAATCAGCAGAAGAAAATACGATAGTATTCTCGTTTCCCCAAAACGATGATGAGGTTTGATAAAATAAAATGAATTATGAAGAATATGCCATAGTTAAAGATAATTTACTTAAAGCGGCACTCCCCTGTGAGGTCTGTGGAGAACCTGTCAATTTCAGCAATCATCCGATTATAAAAACATGGATAGCGAATATAACATTTTCACAAAAGGAAGATAATAAAGGATACGACTTCATCTTCAAGAATAATGAGATTAAGGAGATGTGTCTTTGCTGGGAATGCTATCGGCTTCTAACACAGTTTTTGACGAACGGCGATAAACTAAAGGAATTTTTAAAAAAATTTTTCGAATCGACAGAAGTAAAAGCGGAACTTGATGGAGAACATGGCTTTCGGCATCCATCTCATGATACCTTCTCTCCACTAAAGTTTCGGCGCCAGCTTGAACGTCCAATTAGTGTTAATGTAGGTATCAGGCGCCTGGCTAACGGCGCGAAACCGGGGTTGGATGATACAGGGAAAGAATCAGAACAGGAGAGCGATTGCTAAGAAAAAAGTAACCAAACTTTTCTTTTGGAAAGAAAAATTTAATCAAAAGAAATAAGAGGAATAACAGTAAACGGCGATTGTCTTACCGTTTTGCCTTTTGGGAAAGTTATGAAAAAAATATATCTATTATTGCTAATCTTTTGGGGAAGTTCCTTTTTCGCGAGCCAGGTAAGAGCTGAAGTTGAAGTCAGAGTTAAAGACATCGCTAAAGTCTCTGGTTTCAACTCTCTTCCGCTTTACGGATATGGCTTGGTGATAGGGCTTGCAGGAACCGGGGATAAGAAGGAAAGCGCTTTCACAATGCAAGCTGTAGCAAATATGTTGGAGAGGCTGGGGATTACAGTCCCTAAAGAGGAAATAATGAGTAAAAACGTGGCAGCAGTCATAGTCACAGGAGAGCTGCCACCATATTCTAAGCAAGGAACCCACATCGATGTTACCGTTTCCTCCTTAGGGGACGCCAGGAGTTTACAAGGAGGAACTTTGCTCCCCACGCTTCTTTTGGAAACTTCTGGGGAATCTGTTGCCGAAGCTTCCGGCTCTATTTCCATCGGAGGTTATAGCGCCAAAGGTGGTTTGGGAGGCGTCCAGAAAAATCACCCAACTGTGGGGCGAATCCCAAACGGCGGAGTGGTTCAAAGGGAGATTCCGACGCCGCTTCCCTCCGAGACTCTGGAACTGCTTCTCGACGAACCAGATTTCACGACTGCGTCGCGCGTGGCAGAAGAAATTAATGCCAACTTCTCAAAGGATACAGCGAAAGCCGATTCGGCGGCGACTATAAAAGTGAAAATACCGGATGGAGAAAAAGATGATGTCATTCGCTTTCTTTCTAAATTAGAAAACCTCAACATAACGCCAGACAAAATCGCTGTTGTCGTCGTCGACGAACGGACAGGCGCTCTCGTTATCGGACAGGAAGTGAAAATATCCTCCGTAGCCGTTTCTTTGAGTGGACTTAGTGTAGAGATAAGAACAGATATTGCTGTGTCTCAGTCACCTCCTCTCGCTAATGGAGAAACGGTAGTCGTTCCTGAAGAGGAAGTAAGTGTAAAGGAGGGTGAAGGACAACTGAAGGTAGTTCCTTCTTTAGTATCGGTGGAAGAAATCGCCAAAGCGCTTAACGCCATAGGCGCCACGCCACGAGAGTTAATAGAAATCCTACAAGCTATCAAAAAGGCTGGAGCGCTACATGCAAAATTGGTCATCATGTAAATAACCCTGGTGTCTGGTGTCTGGTGCCTGGTGTCCTAGTCCGGATGGTTGATTGTCGCTTGATGATTGAACCCTAATTATCAATAAATTATGGAATCTGTATTAGTCAACATGATGATGGACACTTGCTCGGCTTGGATTGGCAAATCCAAGCCACCGATGGATTTGCCAATCCATCGGGAGCGGTGTAAACCATCTCCATGACTATTACAATAAATTATGGAATCACTTAATGCTTTAAAGTTTATACAACATGAACAAAACCCCGCGGATGTAAAAGGGAAAAACGACAAGAAAAAATTAATGGAGGCGTGCCAGGAATTTGAATCTGTCTTATGGAGCTACCTCCTTAAGAACATGAGGGAGACCGTCCCGGAAACGGAGTTTCTACCCAAGGGATTAGAAGAGGAAATCTTCCAATCCATGCTTGACCAGGAAATCGCTAAGAAGTTGGCGCAAAAGGGGGTTGGCATCGCTACGATGCTTTATCGGCAGCTTTCCAACCAAACTACCTAATTTAGGTGGTTTGAGCAAAAGAAATAAGAGGAACCCTAAAATAGTTAAAGTTACCGAAAGGTTCAACCGATATAATTAGTAAAGCGCTGTTCATGATTTCTTTTCAATGAGGGAAGAACAATGAAAATTACGAACGATTATAATTCCAAGAACGTAAATCCTTATATTCGCAGCGGACAAGCCCTTCAAAAAAACGTTCCCATCAGGGAGAAAGAAGTGAAAGAGGGGACTGAGGCGAGGGTGTCTGACCAGGTAACCCTATCGCCTAAAGGGGCTGAGGTTAATCGCCTGTTGAACCTTCTTGAAGAAATTCCTGATGTTCGTGAAGAAAAAATTGCGCCGATAAAAGAAAAAATTGAAAATGGGACTTATTATGTCGGCGGAGAACTGGTTGCTAAAAAGATGTTCGCGAAGTTTACCCTTGAGCGAAGCGAAGAGCTCACCGACGCCAAAGGCTTACGGCTTATCAACGGTAAGTGATGAATATCAGTAATGCACTATTTTGACTAAGTTCTTGTGCGTTTGACCAGAACTTTCGGAATGGGAGTTCACCACCGACCGAAGCAGTCTTGTGGTGTCAAACGCACAAACATAAGTTTGGAGGACCAGAAGAAATGCAACCCTTGGGATTGTCGATTGTCGATTGCCGATTGAATGATTGTCCAATCAACAATCATCAGTCATCAATCATCAATCCTAAAATTCCGAAATCCGAATTCCGAAATCCGAATTCCGATGCCCTCGCAAGAGTTTTACTTCAAGAGATCGCGCAATTGGAAATGCTTGCAAATCTACTTTCTGCTGAAGGTATAATCTTAACTGCTCCTGTCCCTGAAGAGCTCCTTGAGAATGTAAAAAAGCAGGAAGCAGTTATTAAAAAGCTAAAGGCTTTGGGGGAAACTATAACTGCGCTCCTTGCTTCAATCGCCGCATGCCACCGTGCTACGCACCTAAAGCCAGATGGAAATGAGCTTTCACTGCGTTTTTTGTCCTCTTTAGTAGAAGAGCCTTACGCAACTGAATACCAACGCTTTGGTGAAAAAATCGCCGCCATTTCGGACATTATTGATGGACTCAACAGAAGAAACGCCCATTTGCTTGATGGCGCCTTAGACTTTGTTAATTGCAACATAAAACATATAGCCTCCTTTGTTCACTCTACCTATGAAAGGAAAGGAATTCGGAAGTGGGAATTCGGAAGTGGGAATTATTGTCGATTGTCCTAAAATTCCGACATCCGAAATCCGAAATCCGAAATCCAAATGCCGAATATCTTTGCGTCATTAGACATCGGAAGCCGTGCTCTGAAAGCTTTTCAAACCTCTCTCATGGTAACCGGGCGTAATATTGCCAACGTCAATACCCCTGGCTTTTCAAGGGAACAAGTAGAACTAAGCTCGCTGCCGGAAGGCGAGTCGGGGGGCGGCGTGGAAGTTCAAAGCATCCACCGTGTCAGAGATAACTTCACGGACGCTCTAATTCGCAATGAAATGCAAGTTTTAGGTGAATGGGAAACTCGTTCTAAAACGCTGTCGAGTATAGAAGATATCTTCGGTGAACCGAAAGAAGGAGCACTGAGCGACATTTTAGCCCAATTTTGGGATGGCTGGCAAGAACTCGCCAATAACCCAGAAAGTAAAGGAACAAGGGAAGTTGTTCTTCAAAGAGGCGCCGCTTTAGCTTCCACTCTCAACCGCCTTGATTCTTCTCTCCAAGAGGCTCAAGTTAACCTGTCGAAAACCATCAGCTCAAAAGTAAAAGAGATTAATGATTTAGCCCAGCAAATTGCCAATCTTAATGCACAAATTCCACAAATAGGAAAAGATGCTAACGAACTTCTGGATAAAAGAGATTTGCTGATAGACCGGTTGGCTAAGATGGTCAACATCACTTCTAACGAAGAAAAGAATGGACAAATATCTATTTTCATAGAAGGACAGGCGTTAGTCAGCGGTGATAACTACATAAACTTGAGCGTTAACCATAAGCCTTTGGCGTTGGTGAGCCTTGCGAACACTGCTCAAACAAGTCCCGCTTCTCAGGATTCCGCTACGCGGAACATTTTATGGGAGGACGGAAGCTCGGTAAACATCAGTTCGGGAGAACTAAAAGGCTTATTGCAAGTGCAAAATGTAACTGTTCCTGACTTTCTTTCGCGCCTTGACAGCCTGGCATCAAGTCTCATAACGGAAGTGAACGCTCTACATGCTGCTGGATACGGTGTGGACGGCGTTACTTTACGAAACTTTTTTGACGGCGCAAACGCCTCAGATATTGCCGTAAAAACAGAAATCGTCGAGGACCCAAGCAAAATCGCCGCTTCAGAAGCATCTTTAAGCGGTGATAATCGCATCGCCATGAGAATAGGCCAACTCAGGTATCAAAAAACGCTCATTGATAGCGAAATGATTTCTTTTGACGATTTTTATAACTCTACTATCGCTTCCTTAGGCGCGGAGAGCAGATATGCTAAAAACATGGCAGAATCTCAAAGGCTCCTGACCGAATCCTTAGAAAATCAAAGGGAATCTATTTCTGGTGTCTCGTTAGATGAGGAAATGACAAATCTTATCAAGTTTCAACGAGCTTATGAAGCTGCAGCAAGATACATCTCAGTAGTAGACGAGATGTTGAGAACTTTGATTTCCCAGGCGCAATGAAACGTAAAACGTGAAACCTGATGCGTGATGTGTGATTCAGTTGGATTGATGATTGATGATTGTTGATTGTTGGGAATCTTTTTTCAATCATCAATCAACAATGTCTTGTTTTTTTGACCATCGACGGTCAAAAAAACAAAAATATCGACAATCGACAATCCCTAGGGGGAAGCTATGAGAGTTACAGAAAACCTGATGTCCAATTTGGTCTTAAGCAATTTGCACAGAAGCAGAGAGCGACTTGCAAAGGAACAAGAGAAATTGGCTTCACAAAAAAATTTGAACCGACCATCAGATAATCCCGGCAACAGCGTCAAAGTCTTAGAATACCGCCAGTCTCTAAGTGAATTAGAACAGTTTGTAAGAAACGCAGATGATGCCAATTCCTGGCTTTCGCAAACAGATGTCGTCTTGGGAGAAGCAAATAATCTTCTTCTGCGAGCGAAAGAAAAAGCTTTAGCTCAGTCAACAAGCACTGCCACAAAAGAAAGCCGACTTGCGGCGGCTGCAGAAATAGAAGCTCTTGCTTCTCAGTTCCTCCGTGTGGCGAATAGTCAACTTGGGAACCGCTATCTTTTTGGTGGACAAGAAACTCTCACGGAGCCTTTCCAAAACATCGAAGGGCAGATAGAATATCGCGGCGATTCTGGAAAGATTGACAGAGAGATAGAAAGAGATTTGATAACCATCAACATTCCAGGAAACATCGCCTTCACGGATATATTTGCAACCATGGCCACGCTAAGGTCTGCCCTTAAAGAAAATGATGCCGCAGCAGTCAGGGAAACCATAGATGATTTGGACGCAGGAATGGTAGCTATCTTAAATGCCCGAGGGGAAGTTGGGGCTAAAGTGAAAAGATTGGAGATGACGGAAGAAAGGCTTTCCAGGACGATAACTGATGTTACCAAATACTTAGCAGAGATAGAGGATGTCGATTTAGCTGATACCGCAACGCTCTTTGCCTCCAGTCAAAATGCCTACCAGACGACGCTTGCTGCTGCCGCAAGGCTAATCCAACCGAAACTTTTAGATTATCTACGCTGAAGCTCTGCATGCCTTACACAGGAAATTTTGCTTAAGGAGGAACAATGTCACAAATCATCTTCTCATATCTACAAATCTCGCCTCTGAGAACAAGGCATAACCGTAGGTTTTTCTAAGTTTTCGCATTTGTTGAATCTCTTTCAGTTCCTTCCCTACCTTTTGCAGATTAGAAGCAAGCAAAGAAATGCTTTCTTCTTCTATCTTAGAAAGTTCAATCATTATCTTATGCAACTCTTCGCTTAAGCCTACCGGGTCTTGCTCCATCTGCAAAGACTTTTCTTCAGGCAAATTGTCGATGGAATCGAGCTCTTTAATAATTCTCTCTTTCCCCTCCAAGATGCGTGTGAACCTATCTACGCGATCTTCCAAAAGCGCAGACCTTTGATTAACTGTTAGATTGAGAAGCTCCTGAAATTTAGCTATTTTAAGCTTAAGTTTCATCATTCTTTTCATTCCCATGACCTTCAGATAGCTACTTCTAACCGATTTATTCCCGCTTCAAGTTGCTGTTGCGGAGAACTCTCCTTGCAATTCTGAGCGACTGCCGCCCATGATTCGCGCAGTTCTCGCAACATGCGAGAAACTTCGCTCAAAGTGGCAGTATCATTATAAAGAGCGGCTTTCATTAACCGCTTATACATATAGGTATATATAGCATAAAGATTCGCCGCCACTTCTTTCCCTTTTTTCATATTTAGAGAACTTATCAGTTCTAAAAGTATATTTTGCGCTTTTGTTATATAAAGGCTTTGTCCTTTCAAATCATTCCTTTCTATTGAAGACTCTGCTCTGGAAAGGAACAAAATCGCCCCATCGTACAACATCACAATTAGCTTCCCCGCATTTGCGCCGATAACTGATGTTTGTTGATAGCTTTTATAACCATCCATGACGAAAATCCTCCTATTGTCGATTGTCGATTGTCGATTGATGATTGAAGTAGCTTATCAATCAACAATCAACAATCATCAATCATCAATCCATACTTACCGCTGATAAGAAAACATCCCGTTTAACTGAGATATTTGTGACATAAGCCAACTGCTCTGGTTTTGCAACTCTCCCAGAGCCGCTTCCATTGCATTGAATTTCGCCCAGTACCTTTCTTCTTTCTCCTCCAGCCGTTCTTCAAGATTAGCTTTTTCTACGTCGATATCGTCAATTTCCTTTTGAATGGAATCCTGGGTGTTGGTTAGAACTCCTCCGAATTCATCAGTAATAGAACTTATGTAGTCAGCTATTTGCGCCCCCACGCCCTTAGTTAAGGTTATCGTTCCCTGCTCGCCTGTGGAAGTTGCTGTTATTTTCAGCTTTAATCCTTCGGTGTTTGTGTTTCCCTCATTTCCAGTCAGGTATTGCCCATCTCCTGTGGCGCTCTCGCCGTTAATCGTCCCTGCCACATCCGTTCCTGCGTAAGTCGCGACTTCCAAAGCCAGAGCCCCGCCAAGTCCGGTTCCGGCGCCGGCGTCAACGGTAGAGGAGACAGTGACGGTCTGAGCAGAACCATAGTATTGATGCAAAAGCTTCACTGCCCCTCCGACGTTGCTGGCAGTAACCGGAATGTTCGCATTATTCAAAGCGTTGTTTATCGCAGAAACTACCTGGTCAGTGTCCCACCCAGATTGAAGGGAAACTGTTGTGCTCCCATTGAAAGTCAATGTCTCGCTTTGAGTCAAACCACCTGAAATGTCGTTTCCTGTCTTAGTCGCCTGAGTAGCTACCGCGGTGATATTTATCAGATAACCTGAACTTGTAGAAGGTTTTGTCTTAGAAGTCGCCGAAAAAAAGGCACCATCGGCATCTGTCGCAACCCCCACAGTTTGAAATAGCTTCGCGACCCCATCCCAGTCGTTTTGCAACGCGTCCGCAAGAGTACTTCCATTTAGCATAAGATGGTCAAGCTCATCATAACTAACCCCAACCTGAGACAGCAAATTCAGCGTAGAAGGAAGTCCTTTCACAGGGGCAGAAACTATACTCCGCATAGAAGACTGGATGTCCACCAGCGTGAACTCACCAAACAACGTTCCAGAGGTTTGCGTTTCCGTATCGTAGTTTTGTTGTTCAGCAATGAAATCCATAATATTGTTAAACTGCTCTATAAAACTATTCACAGCGGTTGAAACTTCATCGGAGCCTGGATTAATTTGCACTGTAATTGTTTTGGTATCGTCCGCGTTGACTAAGTTTAAGGTAACGCCTTCGATAAGGTCAGTTATGGTATTTGAGCTGCGAGTGATGTCCTCGAAATTATCAACATCCACAGAAGCATCCTGAGCGGCTTGTTGCTGGTTCGCTATTCCTTTCTTCAGAATTCCTAAAGTAGAGAAAATATTTCCGCTATCTGTAAAGGTTGGTGTGCTGGCGCCTACAATTTTCAATCTGCTGTGAGTTGTTCCGTCTTCTTCTACCGTCTCTATATCAGCCGTCACATCAGGAATTGATGCGTTGTTTATTTTGTCCTTGATGGCTGATAAGGAATCCGTCCTTAGATTTATATCGACGTTTACGCCGTCTATCTGTACTGTTCCAGAAGGAGGAGTAGAAAGTGAGAACAGCGTCCCAACAACAGTGGTGCTATCGGAAAAAAGGTCAGAATTTGCTCCGTTTTCGACAGGGTTTTTTATGCTTGCGGTAGAATTAAGAAGTGAAAGCTCTTCGAGGATGTTGCCAGAATTCGCGTCTTTAAGGTCAATTGCGTTTCCTGCGCCTGTCTGGTTGCTGGTTAAGATTAGCCGCTTCTCAGTCTCAGAAATCGAAAGGATAGAAGCTGTCACGGGAACTTCCGCGTTGTTAATTTTCGTCCGCAAACTGGAAAGGGTATCATCAGCGGCAAGAGTGATTACTTTGTCGTTTATTAAAATATCACCTGAATAGCCAAGCGCTGTTGTCGTATCTGTATAGGTTTTTGACGCCACCTTGTGCGCTGCCGCCAATTGATTAACCTTGACACTGTAGGTGCTAAGGCTGGCAGAAGATGACGCAGTGACTTTTAGAATATCCTCGTCGCTGCTTGTGGCGTTCATAGGATATAAACTATCTCTACTATCAAGCGCAGAAGCCTGAGTTGAAAGCGCCAGGAGTCTTGTGTTTAAATCTTGCCATGCAGTTAGTTCTGCAGTCAGGGTTGTTTTCTTTTCATTAAGCCTGTATACCGGCGTCCGTTCAACTTCCATAAGTTGAGAAACTAACGTCGCCGTATCAAACCCCGAAATAATCCCGCCTATTGACATTGACCCTTGAGCCATAATGAAGTCGGAAGTCGGAAATCGAAAGTCGGAAGTGAAGAGAGCAGGTGTGAAAGTGAGCAGGTGAGAAAGTGAGAGTTACGGTTCTCACTTTCACACCTGCCCACTTTCTCCCTTTTTCCTTCCGCCTTTCTCCTTCGGCCTTCCGTTACCCCTCCCTTCAGTAAATAGTGTTTACTCCGCGGGAACGTCTTTAGATTGATGATTGTTATCAACAATCGACAATCCACAAGTTCTCCCTTTCATGCTGTTTCATCTACTAACACTCCAGACGACTCTAACAAGTTCGATATCAGATCAAGAATCTTTTGTTGTGGAATTTCCCTTATTACCTCATCTGAACGAGTGTCCACAACCTTTACCATCACCTGATTAAATTTCTGATATACTGAGAACTCAGCCTGAACATCAAACGTCTTCATGATCGCGTTTATTTTATCAACGGTATCCGCAAGCGCTTTTTCAATGTTCTCAATATTCATCTGTTCGACGTTCTCGATATTCATCTGGGGGGTGGATTCGAAACCTGCGCTGAATTGCCGCGCTGAAACTTGTGCTTTAGACGTCAAAGGCTCATTTTGTGTAGCCGTTTCTCTTACGCCTTGTTGCAACCTTGGCTGTTGTATTACTTCTTTCGAATAAGAGAGGTCATTCGCCACTCTCATTTCTTTTCACCTCTGTTGTTTGTTTGCGCGTTGTACTCAGCAACGCTTTGTCGATTGTCGATTGTTGATTGTCGATTTTGGTAACTGGACTATCAATCAACAATCATCAATCAACAATCATCACTCCATATTCTACCTGAGGAGTTGGAGGATTGCTTGTGGCACCGCATTCGCCTGGGCAAGCATCGCAGTTCCTGTCTGAAGCAGAATCTGGCTCTTAGTGAAAGTGATCATTTCAGCAGCCATGTCAGCGTCCCTGAGAGTGCTTTCTGAAGCTGCCAGGCTTTCCATCGCCACTCCAAGAGAATTTATAGAGCTTTCAAGAATGTTCGTCTGAAATGCACCCAGGCGAGAACGTTGGTCTGAGACCTGTTTAATCGCCGCGTCCAGCACATCTATTGCTCCCTGGGCATCGCTTGCAAGATTGATTCCAGCTACGCCTGCGCTATCAGCCGTGGTTCCAAGATTGCTTGCCGAGATGCTTTCAAAAGCGATGGCAGTTGTCTGATTTTTGTTTGCGCCTATCTGGAAGGTAACAGAGCTTCCACTAATCCAGATGTCAGCTTCTGGGGCGCCGCCGTAATTTTCGTCGCCCGCTGCTAGACCCTCCTTCAAGGTGATTTTAAGGTTTTTGTAACCTTCCAAAGTAAGCCCTTTTCCGGCGTTCAGAGTTTGCTCATAACCTACCTGGGTTGTGCCATCGGACTTGTAAAACTTCACTTTTGCCACGGCGTCCACGCCAGCAGTGCCATCTTCTGCTGCGCTCACAAAACCGCCGTTCGTGATAAATATTTCAGCGGTTTCAGAATACTCGATTTTCTGGTCGGAGCCGTAATTATTTGCATCTAACTTGAGCTGGTCTGTATTGAGTGAAGCAGTTACGCCTGTGGTGGCGCTTTTTTCGTTAATTTTGTCGATGGCGTTTTGGACAGTATCAGTGGCATTGATAGTGAAGCTAACGCCGTTGATGACAATTGTTCCCGCGTTGTTAACTGTGTCGGTGCCGCCACCGGCATAAGTTTCAGTAAAGCCAGCGTCCCCAATAGTGGCCTTCGTAGCCGCTGTCGTGAGGTCGACATCAATGAACGCGACGTCCGCATCTAAATCAGAGGCGCCTGAAACACCTGTAAAATTAGCAATGTCATCAACTCTTCCCGCTCTTCCAGCAGTTCCATCAAGAAGTTTGACGTTCCCATATTGAGTCTGCTGCGCAATATTATTGAGGCTTGTTATAGCATCCTCAATTTCAGCCTGGTCTGCCGCAATCTGGTCTGTATCAGTTGTACTGGCGGCGTCAAGAGCAAGGTCACGCATTTTGCGCAGAATAGATTGAACTTCAGTGAGAGCAGCTTCTGCAGTCTTTACCATATTCACACCTTCGCTCGCGTTTTGAATAGCCACTCCCAGGCCCGACACCTGAGAACGCATTATCTCGGAGATTACAAGCCCGGCAGGGTTATCTGAAGCTCTATTAATCCTGAGTCCCGAACTAAGCCTTTCAACGGAATTTCCTAACGATGCGCTTGCAAGGAGCAGATTACGATGAACCTTTACGGCTGATATGTTTTGATTAACTCCTAACATGATTCTTTATCTCTCCCTTCCATATTTCATTCGACACTATTCAACAGCTCCTTGCGAAGCAAGAAGCATGTGAAGCATAGATTTTCGTTTTCATTTCTTTATCGGCAAGATGAACAAAAAACTTTAACGAAAATCATCAATCAACAATCGACAATTGACAATCCTATTATCCTGTCGGCGCTGCTGCAGCGACCGTTGCTGTGGCAGCAGTCGCTACAGCAGCGCTGGCAACCGCGGCTGGTGCGGCTGCGGCAGCCGCAGTAACAGTCGAAGCAACGCTGGCAGCGGCTGCCGGCACTGCTACAGGCGCGCCTGCGCTTACCGCAGCGGGGACGACTCCTGCGCTATTGTAGGTTGCTACAGAAGGTACTGTCGAGCCAGGAGTATAGGTGTCTACCGCAGTATGTGGGCTGACAGTTGCAGTTCCTCCATTCACAGCTAACATAGCAGGTGTCAACGTCGCGCCCTGGTATAAACTTGTTACCCCTCCAATTGTAGTTATCATATTCATCCCTTTTTTAACGGATTCCCAAAATGATCTTCTATTAGATTTATCGGCAAAATTTCGATAAACTTTAGCTTGGCTTGCCCGTTTATTGGGGTCGTAGTAGTAAATGGACAAAAAACAACGATCTTCATTTGTAACATTACCTCCTCCAGACGAATGAAAACGAGAAAACGGGAAAACGGGAAAACGAGAAGGATTTTGATTCCAACATGGGCAAAAACTTAATCTTTGGTGTTTCTCAAAGGTCTTAATTGCTTTCTGTTTAGCTCAGATTCGACGTTGAAAAAGTACTTCCCATATTTGTTGATGTGGTCAAATCGGCAGGGGGAAATATGACAAAGGTCGCTTTCATTGACGGTATATCCCTCAGCCCTTAGTTTGTCGATAATAGCTTGTATATAACGGGTGTTCCAGACAATAACGGCGTTGGTAACCAATGTTAGCGCACTTGCTTGATTGGCTTAATCTTCGATTTGGGATTTTCTAATCTTTCCCTCGTTGGCAAACAAAAGAAAACGTCTCAAGTCATGAATGGCTTCCCCTTTATTGAGTTGAACGCTAACCTTGTGTTGCAAGCCTTCATCGATTAGATAGCTGGGAATGTATATTGACTTAATCAAACGTCCGTAGTCCTGGATGGTTTTAGTAAGAGTATTTTGACGGGGATATGCTTGTAATTTGCTGATAAGTAGGGAAGCAGTAACCCATCCGAGTTTAATTGAAGCAACAACTCGTAGAATGTGGGGTTTTTTGCCCAACGCCCCGAAAAGGTGGAATAAGTGGATTAGGTGTTCTGTGATAATTAGTCCGAATCGCTTTCCTTGAGGTAGCGATACACACTTGCTTTTGAGAGGCTGTAGTCTGTCATCAGCGTCTTAATGAGAGTGCCTTGCTGTCGGCTAAGCTTCAGCTCAACAATCTGCTGTCGGGTCAACTTGTTTTTCCGTCCAAACCTCACTCCTCGCTCTTTAGCTTTAATAATCCCATCCATCTGTCTTTCTGCTCGTATCTTCGTCTCAAACTGGGCAATCGCTGAAAGCATGTTGAACAGGAGACGCCCGGTTGCGTCGCTGGTATCAATGTTTTGATCAATCACCTCTAAATTGACCTGCTTTTAAACGCGGTAGTGCCACCGCTCTCTCCACTGCTGTAGTTGTTCTGCAATCTGGCACAGATGGGGTAATTCTAACATAGCTGCATCGAGGGGCATACCTTTACAAAACCTTGGTCAAAGGGGAAAATCCTCTATAACATTGTTGTATTCCTGTTGTGCTTCAGCAATAGCTAGCCGAGAATAGATTTCCAGTGATTGACGGCTAGCATGTCCCGAATAAGGCTGTATCACAGCATCATCAATGCCCTGCTTTTTCAGCCATAACAAGAAGAAGTGACGGAGTTTATGAGGAGAAATCGCTTTCTCTATGCCAGCCACATCGGCATATCTTCGTAACATCTTGCAGATACCACGCGGTGTATACTGACGCTTCCAAGAACATTCACATAAGTAAACGGCTTTCTTTTTGAGCATTGATTGATGGTGCATCGCAAGCGTTTCCTTAAAAGAAGCAGGAAAAGGAACAATTCGATCTTTATTCCCTTTTCCCTTGTTTATTCGTATCTGGCAGAGTTCGAAGTCCACATCCCAAAGACGAATGTTGGCTAGTTCACTGACTCGCACTCCAGTATAGAGAAAGGTTTTGATAATCACCATATCGCCAAAACGTTTTGATTTCCAGACCACCTCATATAATCGCTGGATTTCCTCGGAAGAGGGCACAGTCGGTAATGTTTTCGGTTTGGTTGGAACTTTTATCTCCAATTCGTTGCGTAAAGGGTAAAATAGTTTTTTTAGATAGTTGTAGTCGGGTCGTTCACTTCTCAGGTAGTTGGCCAGTTGTTGCGCTTTCTTCTTCGGCGGTGTCCGCTGAACCTTCATGGTTTTACTCCTCCAGAAAAGGTAACCGTTGCTCCAAGTTCAATTCGAATGTACCATGATGAAATTTCACTACCTTTGCCATAAAGAATAAAATCATTAGTGCTATTCCAATTTTCAATCACATTGAGTCCCTCATATATTTCACGGCGAAGTTCCTCAGAAGCAAGATAGTGGCAGAGAAAAATCGTCTTGACGACTTTTCCGAGTTCGGCTAAAGCGCTGTAGATTGGATGCTGCGGTTGATTGCGAGTAAATCGTTGGAGAAGTGCATCCGCTTCGGCGGTTCCTAAACGCAGGGCGGTGGCGTACTTAATCATTTCATCGTAATACTTTGGGATTAATTCCCAGTTAATCGGGCGAGTAAGAATCAACTGAAGGTTTGGATAAGCATAAGGATTACCTTTTTCGGGTCGGTATAATCGCTGGCGACCAATTCCGGAAAGACGCGGTAGCAACTGAAAACCAAGTAAATGACAAAAAGCAAAACCAACTTCGCTTTGTCCGCGGGTATCGACATAATTTTTCTCCACCTCCATATCAGTACAATGTCGTAAGACTCCTTCAATCATTGCTGCTACTTCTGATGAGGAGCACGATTTGAATTGAGAGTAGATACAGGCGTTCTGGCGCTCGACATGCCAGTAAACCATTACTCCCCGTCCGTGGTAGCGGATATGCCACGCGGTTAGGAGATTCCCATCCCACGCGGCGAATTTCCGGGCGTCTGAAGCGCAAGCCGTTGTCCCTTCGCCCCAGAGGTGAGAAGGACGGATGTGAAACGTCTCGTTGACAAGGGCGGCAATTGCTTGTCTGAGAGCCTCTTTATGCAAGTAACGCTGGTATACATAGTATAAGTCACCGTATTGTTCCCCCAGCTCAGTGTCTTTGGTCATATTGCTAACTCTTTTGATTCCCATATTGGTACCCAAGCCATACAATTGGCTTTTCGCTTCTACTGCGGCGCGCTGTTTAAAACGCTGTACGACTTTAGGAGAAATTGATGAAAACAAATCGGCTGGAAGCTTAAGTTGTTGAAGTCGTTGTAGTTGCGTCGCAGCTTGTAACACACTATTGAGACTGGATTTGACCTGACAAGTCCTAATTTGGTACAGAGGAATGTTAACTATAGCATCATCAGCAGTTGATGATGCTATTGGCTTTAAGAGCGAATCTAGGGCAACACGTGTATCAATTGGCAATTTATCACAACTTTCTAAAAATAGCTGCGTTTCATAGGTGTGAATTGCTGAACTGATAATCCGCTCAATGGAAGCCGCAGATGGTGGTTCAATATGCTTCGTTTGAAGGTGCTTCAAGATAGCATCTATCAGAAATTCCATCTTTTGATTCTCAGGCAGTAACGCTTCGATGAACCAATTGATTAACGGTTGTCTATCATCCTCTACATATGGTCGAAAGTTGAACCATTGTCTAATTCGAGCACGGTGCTGACGAATAGAGCGGCCTTTAAAGTTGTACTGATGGAATACTTCCGGCTGCACTGAAAGTTGTTCCGCCAGGTAACGGATTATATCGTCGGGAACTTGTGTGTGGGTTTGAGGAAAGCGACCTTCGTGTTCAAAGAACTTAAATAGAACGGAAAATCCGCGTCGATTATGATCAGTTGCACTAGTCCAAAAGGCAAGTTCATCAGAGCGTAGCGTGAACTTTTGTATCAGTTCATCAGTTGTCCAGTGGCGCTTCATTATTGCTGTCCTATTGGAAAAAGTTGGAAAGTTCCTAAAATGGATAGTTCCGGTACTTATTAAACCCAAACAGTTATAATTACTTCGTTTTTAGATGAAAAATCCCAATAAAACAGCTTAAGTTCCAAGTCCAAAAACAAACACGGAACTTTTGTTGGAATTTCATAAGGGTATGCCCCTTGATGCAGCTATGTTAGAATGACCCCAGATAGAAGCATGCACCTTGACTTTTGAGAGTCTCAAGAAACGACAGCGAGGAGTGTTTCGCTCTGTGCCGGTGCCCACAACTCTTGTAGATACCCTCGATTTAGTGCATGGGTTACGTTTTGCTAACCGCCAACAGCAAAAGGTTAAGCTTTGGTCTTGGTCGCGAATGACCGCTTACCGCAAAATCACAGCGGTCATGGAGTCTGCCGGTATTGATGGCATCAAAGCCACCCCCAAAGGGCTGCGTCATGCCTTCGGTATCATCTGCAACCAAAAAGGCATCCAATTGAACATGGTCCAGAAGTGGCTAGGTCATGCAGACCTTAAAACCACGGCGATTTATTCTGAGGCGGTTGGACAAGAAGAACGAAATGTTGCTCAACGGCTCTGGGAAGAAGCCTAAGTACATGAGACGGGCTGATTGACTTTCGGTCTTTGGCCCGTCTCTTGTCTCACAGAAAGATATACCAAAAGGTCCAAAGGTTATGGAAAGTTTATCCCTTATTCCACCTTTTCGAGGGGATATGCAAAAAACCCCATGTTGCATTTTGAAAAATCTGAATACGCATCATACTTCCTTCTGTTCAGTTGCAAGCGGTGAGCCAAATCTAATGAACGCCATCTTAATACGCCGCCAAAATGACCTAGTGCGCAGGTCTTCAAGCGCAAATGTTTGCGTTTCCACCTGTTTAGTTAGTTGCAAGATGATGGTGTCAGAGCGTTGCCGCGATTCAGAAAGTTCATTCCGTAAGTATTCTATTTCAGATTGTTGCCGTTCTATTTCATCCTGAAGGTGAGCAACCAAGAGAGATTGATTGTCACCTTGACCATCAGTTGGCAATCGTTCTGATACGATGTGAGTGACGCCATCAATCAACTCTGAATTGAGTTCTCCTGATTTTACTTTTCGTCTCACAGTTGCCTCACTGATGTTCACCAGACGAGCATATTCAGCTACAGTGAGTTTGTGCATTTCTTTTGACACTCCTAAAATTCTGCTTGTCACTTGACAGTCATTCCGATTGTCAGCAGTTGTTAGAGGATTAGGTCAATGCTTTAGAATTTAAGGGGTTCTAAAACATACAAACCCGTTCTTTTGTACATCACATGATTATCACATCTCTATCATACGCCAAATTGCCCCTTGAGTTTCAAAAATTTGACCAAAATCGCAATTGTTGCTATGCTTGCAAATAGAATAAAGAAAAAGGAGGTAAGTGTTGTCTCGCGAGCCATGCTCGCAGGGCAACACCAGCGGGCATAGTTCTTGAGGCAAACCACGAATCATGCCCGAAAATAAAACAAAAGCGCAACGATTAGGGCCATTCCTTTGGCAGTTCGCAGAACGCTACTGGGAACGAGAAGGGGGGACGGATGCTCTATATATGCTGATTGATTTTCTTAGGGAAGTCAAAGACAATATTACCTACGCTGATTACCTTGAATTGAAGCAATATTGCACCCATGTCGTAGTCGGCAATATTGTCATGGACACAGTCATTTTGTTTTCAAATTACTTAGAGGACTTATTAGAAGAAAATTAGAGCAGCCAGGGAAAAAGGAGTAACCCCCCTACAGCTTAACAAAAGTGCTTGCCGCATTTTTTAATAAAGGCAGGCACTTTTTAATATTTTACTACAAAAATGTAGTGGAATAGATTTCTCGTAAATGATAAAATTTATCAGGAATTTTTTACCAGAATCAAGTTTGGGGTGATGCCCCATGTTCGAAGAAGAAAGGAAGTTAAGTGGGGAAATTCTCAGATGGATAAGGAAAGATAAAGTTAGTATGAGTCAAATGGAATTCTCGGAACAATTAACAACTGTAAGTGGGAATGAGATAGGATTTTGGGAGAGGGGAGAGCGTCAGCCTTCTAAACGTGTTGCTAAAGAGGTTGTAAAGTATTTGACGCTGATAGGAGTTGATATAACCCCCCTAATGGAAGCGCTAATTAAAGAAGGTTTCTCAGAAATCTTTGCAGAGTGTAATATGGATGTTGTTGTCAGTCAAACAAAACCAGACGAGCAATATTCAATACATAAAGTACGCTTTGTTGATGGAGAGAAAATATCTGAGTTTTCACTTGATAATAATTCTGAAATGCTTCAGAGTATAGAGTATCGCCGAGAGTTTGCTCTTGGAAGATTGTTGCGAGGAGATTATTCAACCGCAAAGGAAGTAGTAGAAGTTTTGGACCATATCCGCGCAAATTCATCAGATAGCGTATGTCAATTAAAAGCTATCAAGGCTCTGTTATTGATTCTGAAAGCATGGAAGAGGCTAAAAGACTTGCAGAATACTGCCATAAAAGATAGTCCACCCATAATCTCTACAAAACAACAGATTAAGATTACTTCAGAGGATTTCATCCGATTGGATATCGAAAACTTAAGGACTATAAGAGACCGAGCAATTATAGAGCGAGTATTAACCATAAACGACTTGAAGGGGTATTATTTCAGGAAAACTGTGCCACAGCTAAGTTTAATTTATATACCGTTTTCTGAGGATACAGTTGATTTTAACGTTTTGTGCAAAGAGGCCCGTTACGCCATGATTGATGCTTTGATAAAGATACTGAATAATGAAAAAGATTTTGCAGCACGAACTGGATCAGCCTTTCTCCTGACCCAGTTGTCTCCTTTATATTCCCAAGATGTTCAAAAAAATAATGCCCAAATTCTTATTGAAAATGTAAAATACACAACCACTTTCGGGGCACTTTGGTTTAATTGGCTTTGTGCACAAGCACTCAATAACCGTTCTTTACTTGGCAAAGATTTAAAGGGCAAGCTAGAGCAAATTCAGTACGAACATCCATGTTTTATCACACGCTTTGCTCCTAAGTTGGTACTTAATACTGTAACCCCCTCAACTTACGAGGAAGCTTGTAAAATTGCCAGTGCTATTTTTTCACACCATGACAAATTGGATATTGATAACCCACATGTGAAGCTTTGGACACTTTGTGAATTGTGCCGTATAGCAAAAAAACTTCCAAATTATTCCAGGTGTTCTATGTCTTTTCAAACGACAAAAGAGGTGTTACAGAAGGCTTTAGATTGTCCTTATACAACAGTTAAGTTAGTTATCCCAGATGCCATAGCTAGCATTTTTCCATATTTAACTTCCAAAGGACAACGAGAAGCTAAAGAGCTACTTAATAAATTTCAGGAAGCTGCTACAGAATGGGACGATGAGTATAAACAGGAGGCAACTTCAAAAGCCAAGGAAATTTCAATGTTTATTGAGCCTTATTGAGCATAAGTAACCGTTATATGCTCAAAATTTTTTGATGAAGGATTTTTTAAAAAGCAAGAAAAAAATGAATTTTTCCCTTGCTTTTTTTCTATCTCTTAAGGTATAATTTTAGTATTACCAAAAATACAGATTAGTGTTACATAAACAATTTGAAAGGAGAATATCTTGGGAGGTGTATTCCAGAACAAACAAGAGCCCATAAGAGATAGGATTGTTTCAACTGCCATAAGATTATTCGCAGAGAGAGGGTTTTATGAGACGCCAACGCGCCTTCTGGCAGAGCAGGCAGAAATTTCCGAACCCACTCTTTTTAACTATTTCCCAACAAAAGCCCACATTCTTCAAGCAATTTTTGCGGAAGGGTGGGGATTTATAACTGAAATTGCCACTGCTTCAGCAGCTAAGACTGATAATTTTTTTGAGAAAATAGAAAGAATTATGGGTGATTGCATCAACGCTCTATTATCAGAAGAAAGTTGTGATATGCTTAAAGTTATACTCGATGAAGTTAGGCAGATTGACCAGGGATTGCGTAATATGGTCGTCCCCAAAGAGTTTGCGCAATTTATGACGTTGTTACAAGAGATAACTATTTCAGCACAAAAAGCCGGAATTTTAAGTAGTGATTTTAACTTAGACGCCTTTTTGTGGACTGTGGAAAGTATAGCCGAGAGTTTATTGGAGATTATTCACCGACCGCTGCAACCAGACATAGATTTGCCTATGAATTTTGAGATTGAAGATATAAAGGAGATGGTCTTAAGATTTATTATTGGTTGCACAGTCTCTCGTGCTGTTATAGAGCAAGTAATTCGCCATAATAGAAAGCTTGAAATTCTTCCTGCAACTATGGATGACTTAATTTATTCCTTACCTCTGCCCTCTGGTATTCCTGATTTTGAGTTGAAAGTTGGCGACCATGTAATTTTTCTTGATTTCTCAAAGACTAATCGTTTTCATGAAGTGCTTTTGGACTTGGCCTCCGTGGGGTTAAAAAATAGAGCATTGAAAGAGTTCATTGTTTTTTGCTTAACAGATGAATTGGGTGAAGATGTCACCAAAGATACCGTAAAAGCAGAAATTTCTAAACGAGGTATCCGGGATTTTGACAACCAGTTGGTTATTTTTCATTGGAATGATTTTCTCCAATACGAATTCGAAGGGAAAAGGCTAAAACAACGGGCGCATGATGGCGCATTCATAGACATTGGGCAGATTGCCTTTGAGTTTGCAAATACACAGACTTACGATGTTCTTAGAGTAGTTAGTGGGGTGACCTCCCGGTTATTAGAGTATGCTGACAACCGGCACTTTCTCTTTGATTATGAGGCGAATCTAAAGCATAGTTTTAGAAAGCACTTTCCCCAGACCCCACTAAATTTTGATGTTGATCTGCCCTATCTCCCGATGGCGATGATTTGCACATATAGAATAGGACATCTTCTTTCTGAGAAAACAAAGCAGTTCTCACTGCTAAGCGCCCTCAAAAAACTTTTGGCGTATCACGATAAGTTATTGGTTTTGACCGAAGAAGATTCATTATTGACGGGCACTAAAGCAATTCAATATATTCGAGATTACATCAGGCAAATATCTTTAGCTTTTTGATTTTGATATTGTTTAGCAAAAAGAAAACCATTCAGAATTACTAGATTTAGTGACGAATAAGGCAAATTAGATGAGGTTGTAAAAGATACAATCTTAGCTGGCGAGATTACTCTGGAAAGGAATCCGAAAAGCAAAAGTTTGATATGATTTTAGAACTGAAAAAGGATTTCCATCAGGGGTGGTTGAAATCCTTTTTCAGAACTAATAATTAGGATTTGCCTCTTTGTTTACAGACTTAAAAACGTCACCTTTTTATTCGTTGTCAATAGCGTTTGTCTGCTAAACAAAAATTTATTAATACAATTGCCGCAATTCAACAAAAAGGCACAATTTGCCTATAGTTCCATAAGGCCAAGCCGATACCGATAGGATACCGCTATCCCATTTGTACCTCGGCGCAACCACAAAACTACAGCCACCTTTTTTGTTTGGTAAGAATTGTACCATATTGACAGGTGAAAAATCAAGCCTTTTTTTTCGCGAGAACATTTGAAATTTTAGAGCTAGACATCCAACGGCAAGCCACGGCCGAGGTTACGGGGCAGTGATTCTCTTCCCATTGCCCCACGCCGTTGGAGTTTTGACAAGAGGAAGGGAAATTACGAAAGGAAGGGAGAAATGAAAAACGATTATGATGCAGGGTATGTGAAAAAAGTTTTCGAGTTTCTCGGACACCGCGAAGCGGGCGGCATCACCGAAGTGAGGATATTCCCTAAAGACCGCTACCTTCTCATCAATAATAAACGGGAATATATAGGCAAAGTCGTTTCCGGCTATTATGATGATTACGAAAAACTTGCCAGAGATGTGGAGCCGTTTGATGGGAAGGGGAATATTTATGTTACCATCAACCCCTGTAAGCCAGAGTTGTTGGCAAGAGCTGCCAATCGCTTGCAATTCGCCGCCAATACCACAACAGGCGACAACGACATCCTCTGCGACCTTTGGTTTCCTTATGATGCTGACCCAGAAAGACCGGCTGATATATCTAGCACTGATGATGAACTTCAGTTGGCATTGGCAAGAAGAGATGAGGTGGCGCAGTTCCTCACCCAATGGACTGTCTCTATTAAAGGTATGAGTGGAAATGGCGGGCACGGATTAATCCGTTTGATTGGCTACCCTAATAACCAAGAAACCCGCCTATCCAAAGAGAAATTGACGCATTTTCTGGCAAAAAAGTTTACTGATGAGTACGTGAGCCTTGACAATACAGTATTCAATATGTCGCGGATATGGAAGCTATACGGGACGCTGGCAGTTAAAGGCGATAATGTCCCAAAGCGTCCATATCGCCGCTCTTATCTTGACATTCCCGACCAAGTGCCCGAACATGTTGATTTATACGCCCATCTTGATGAGATTATTACATTAGAAGAGAAACCAGAGCCGAAAAAAGCTGTTCAATCTACTTCGTCAAAATCACAAAAGTCTACTCGCAGGAAAGCGACGGGTGATTATCCAAAATTGGACGTTCCAGCATATCTTTCCGCCTGGGGCGGCGAGTGGCGGACAAAGGAAAAAGGCGCGGTGATATGGTATCAATTCAAGATATGTCCACTGCATACAGACTTTGATAGTGACCAATGGGAGTGCGGCATTTGCCAGTATGCCGATGGCAAGATGGGTGGGAAATGTATGCATGAACCCTCCTACAGTTGGCAGGATTTCAAAGCAGTGCTTGGTGACCCAAAGCCTTTCTATCAAAGTTATATTCAAGTACCGCAATCTCCGCCGCTGCCGATTCATCTGACTGACATTGAAAAGAAAGAGTATGAGGATAAATCAGTTTCCACCGAGGTGTTACTGCCGGGCGTTGGGCGGGATGATTCCTACTTCGTGCCAATAGTTGTTGAAGTAGGGTGTTTAAAGGAGGACAAAAAAGAATGTTCCGCTTGCCCTCTAGAATCACAAGAGGCAATCACTCAAGAATTTCAGCCAACTGACAGACGCCTCATCAATTTCATCAAACAAACAGACGCCCAAGTCTATGCAGAAATCCGCCGGGCAGGAGGAGTTTGCAAAGAGGCTACTATCACCATAGAAGCAAAAGCAGAGGTTCAGGTTTTGCTGGCTATGCCCAAAGCCGGCGCGGAGCTAAAAAAACAGGGCGGAAAGTTTGTTGATGAGTATGGCCAGGATTTTCGGGAGAAGCTTATCTATTATTCAGGCGTGGTGCCGCGTTCCAACACCTACTATCAAGCCAAAGGTAAGGTTATCTCTGACCCGCGTTCTCAAAGAGCAACAATGCTAGTTGAAAATCTTACAAAGCTCCAAGATGAATACGAGAAATTTGAGATAAACGAGCAGACCAAAGAGTTACTCAAAGCCTTCCAACCGGAGAATAGTTCGCTCAAAGCTATTGAAAAGAAGATTAAAGAACTGGGTATGGATATTGCCTATAACATCGCTGGTTATTTCGGTGAGCCGCGCATCAATATCGTCATTGCTGATATGTTGGCCTGGCATTCTGTCCTTAAATTTGATTTTGATGGAAAACCATTGTCGCGAGGCTGGATTGATATGATGATTTTTGGCGACAGTGGCATTAACAAAACAGAACACTTAAGGGCGTTGCGCAATGCTATTGGTTTTGGTCATTTTGTGGACGCCGGTGCCGTGTCGCGAGCCGGCTTGCTTTATTCGCTGGATGATATACTGTCAGGCATCCGTATTCTGCGCTGGGGTGCTCTCCCACTGAATGATGGGCAACTTGTCATCATTGATGAAGCCCAGAATATATACTTGGATGTCTGGACAGAGATGTCGTCAGCCAGAACAACCGGGGTATTGGTGGTAACCAAAGCCAAGCAAGGAGAGCATCCAATGCGAACACGGCAGATATACACTGCCAACCCCAAATCTCCCAACACGATGGCAGATTTTTCTTTTGGCATACGCGGTATTAAGGCGCTGATGCGCCCGGCAGATGTGCGGCGCTTTGATATTGCCATTTGTGCCTCCAGAAACGAGGTCTCTATGGAGGAAATCAACCTGCTCAAGTTTCAAAGAGAACAGACAAGAAAGCAGATTATCACTCCAAAGCATCTTAGAGCATCTATTGCCAGAGCCTGGACGCGGCAACCGGAACACATCATTTGGGCAGAGGGGGCTGAAGAAGCGGTTATGAAGGTGGCGTCAAAGCTGCAACGCCAATTTGGGGCCGGTGATATTCCTATTATTGATGTGGATGCCAAAGACAAGGTGGCGCGTCTGGCGGTATCATTGGCATCATGGCTGGTGTCAATTGATGAAAATTTTGAGAAGGTTATTGTCAAACCTGAACATGCCCTTTGGGTAGGGATTTATCTTTACACAATTTATTCTGCTCAACCAGCAATGCTGGATAAGCATGCTCTGGTGGCTGGTAAAATGGAACAAGCTTCAGACATTGAACTTAGTGAAATCATAGAAGAGTGGAAGATACTGAATTCACCTGAACCCGAACATCTTGCGGAAATGGCCATACTCATAGCCGAAAGTGAAGGGATAGTGCGAGACGTGTTAGCCGCGCAAGTGGGAATTAGCCCACGACAGATATCAACGTTAATTCAAAATTTTAAACAACACAGGTTCGTTAAATCAACACGGAAAGGATACTATGCTACACCGCGATTAATTACCTTTTACCGGGAAAAATATGATGAACTATCAAATTTGGCGCTTCGCTAAAAATTTCACTTCCCTGACTTCCCTGACTTCCTCCGGCTATAGGAGGACCCCCTCCCCATAAAAAAAAAATTACAGTAGGGGGGGGGAGGAGTGATTTCAGAGAAGTGAAGGAAGTGAGGGAAGTGAAACAATAATACGTCCGAAAAACTTTATAACAGGAGAGTGATAATATGCCCACTCAAAATCTTTGGTCGCATCTACCCCCAGAAATCCAAAACGAACTCATAAAACACGCCAATTCAATCGGCACAGACACCATTTATATTTGGCGTCGTCCCTATTACGAACAGCGCAATTCATTCATCTGGAAACGATACCATCAACTTAAAGCAAGTACAGACCTGACTAACAAGGAAATCTACGCGCAGATAGCAAGGGAAATCTCCAGACGATTCGGAAATATATCACCTAAAGCAGTCCAAAATGTGGTCTATGCTTGGAGAAGTTTCCCAAATAGTTGAGTATTCGGGAATTGACAACACATCACCAGTAAAGGTACACTTAAAATATAACCAAAATTTCATTTCAGCTTCATGCGCATGAGGCTACAAAGAATACAGGTAGAATATCTGCCCGCATTCTTTGTAGCCTTTTTTGTTTCACAGGAGACAACAAAGATGATATTCCGCCAAACCGAACTGACAAAACTAAGAGAGAACATCCAAAAAGGACAACCAACACTCCTTACAGGCGATGTTGGCATCGGCAAAAGTCACATTTTAAGAGAAGCGCAATTAAACCTAAATAAAGCCATTTATGTAGAAAGCATTTCGCCTATTAAATCCGCTTTGCTTTCCATTTTAAAAGCTCTGCATGCCAACAATGACCTTAACGGAAACACACCCTTCGGTATCTCAACCCAAAAGGTCTTGAGTTTATCCAACTCCTGTAATCTATCATTGGCCCTTTGTAATTTCTGCGCCTGCTCAAGTTGATTTAATACTCCACGAACAAGCAAATAGGCAAAGGAGGTCACCAAAGCAAACAACGGTATCCGAAACAGAAGTTCCTGCCAAGATTGTGAGAGTATCACCTCAACCAGAGAAACTAACACAATCAAAGATGTGGTGCGGTCGGGCGACCGGCGCTGCGCGGGCTTCTTCGGCACCCGCAGCAAGCCGCTCACCGAGTGCAACGAGCAGGAGATTAAGCTGGCTCTGGACTCGTGGACCCGGCATCGAGAGTGGGAGCGTCTGTTCCGGGCGTGCCTCGAACTGCCGTTGAAATACAGCCTTTCCGCATTGGAGCGGCTGCGCGAGTCCTCCTGGAAACCCGATGTGCCTGAACTGGCCGCCCTCTTCCGGGAGATTACCCAGAACGCGCCGGAAGCCGTCCCCGACAGTGTGCAGGCTCCCTCGGCAGACCCACCTCTCCTCGCGCAGTGGCTTCAGGAAGGGCGCACAGGGCCGATGGCGCGGCAAAGTGAACGCGAGTTGCTGGAGGCGTTGACGTCTGCCGAACCCATAGAGGGCGTGAAGCTCGTGGGGGCGCTCGCGGGGAACGCCGGCGCCATATCTCAAGTGAGCCAGGCTATTGAGGCGAATCCGCACTGGCTGGTTCGATTGGCGGGCGCGGCCGCGGGCTTTTTGACAAATCTGGGCGAGGACACGAATCAGTGGGCTCGCGAGCTTTCAGGCGCAGCCACCGTCACAGAGACATGGCCAGGCAAGGCGACCCCGACAGACCTGGAAGCGCTCTCGGCCGTGCCAGGCGAGGCGTGGATCGGGCGTTTGGGGGCAACAAGGCGAATCCTCCGCGCTATCCTGGCCTACCGTATCACGACAGGGGAGTTCGAGTCCATGGTGGTCGAAGCCGATGAGCTCACAGGCGAGTTCGTCCCAGCCACGGACGTGGAGTTCGCAACCGACGATGACAACTCATGAGCATCTATCAGGAAACAGACTACCGCCTCAGCACTGGGATAAATCCCCGTGCTGAAAGAGCCAAGCCCTTAGGGCTGTTCGCTAGCCTGCACGGCTTAGTTCTCTCAGCCCGCCGGCTTCAGCCGCGGGCTTTATCTGACTTCGTTACCTTAAGTTGATGCGCATGGTGGTGGGGAGAGAAACCAAAGGAAGGGGTCATTTCCAAAGGAGTCTAATGATGGCAAAAAAAACCGGTTACTGGCAAAGATTGACGGATGTGCTTCTGGGCCGGTCGGCCCCGGCGGTCGAAGGAGTGCCAGACGTAGAACTGGCGGAACTGCGCGCAAAGGCCGCGAGCCTGGAGATGGACCTCCAGGAACGAGACGCGCGAATGGAGCAGATGCAAAAGGAGTACGAGGCGCTTCAGGCGGCGAAAGCCCGCGCCGCCACTGAGGCTGGCCAAGAGGAACTGGAAAAACTGCTCAAGCAACTCTCGCCAACGCTGTCCAACCTCATGACCCTGGTGCATCTTTCGGGAGCGGGGCAGGAGGTTCAGGTGGCCGATATGGCACAGTTGGCTCGAGATGTGGAGAAGCAGTTAGCCCACCGTGGGCTGGAGCCCATCGGTGCGCCGACAGAGCAGACCACGTTCGACGAAGCCCTGCACCAGCGGATGAGCGGGGGCGCGGTGCGCAGAGGAATGCCCGTGACAATCCGACTCCCCGGCTATCGCTTAGGTCAGAAGGTGCTGCTCAAGGCGATGGTCAGCGCCAAGACGGAGGAGCAAAATGGCTAAAGTGGCGGTGGATTTCGGCACGGGCAACACGGTGCTGGCCTGGTTCAACGAGACCACACAGCAGGCGGAAACAATCGAGATTCCGGGCATCACGACCCGTATGCCCTATCGCTTGAGTCCCGACGAACCGGAACGCACGGTGCATGTCGTGCCTTCCATGATATATTACGCAGAGCGTGAAATCCTCATCGGCGACCAGGTGCTGTCGCGCGGCCTCGCGGAGCACCGCGATACGATTCGCTGGATGAAGCGGAAAATCGCGGACGGGTCTACAAGGCGCGTCAAGACCTCACAGGGCCACAAAAGCCCGGAGGAAGCTGCCACCGATTTCTTGACGCTGTTGCTCAACTATGCGTCCGATCGGCTTTCGTTTGAGCGCGACGAGTTCACGTTCTGCGCGCCGACCGAGTCGTTCGAGGTCTTCGAGGATTGGCTTCGGCACACCGCGGAGGCGCTCCGCATCCAGCGCCTGCAGATTTTAGACGAGCCGACAGCGTGTGTGCTCGGCTATCACGGCGCAGTGCGCGCTGATGACCGGTTCATGGTGTTCGACTTTGGGTGCGGGACGCTGGACGTATCCATCGTGCGGCTCGACCTGGCTTCGAGCGCGGGAAACAAGGCGGTCCAGTTAGGTCGGGCTGGGATGTCCCTCGGCGGCATGGACATCGATGGGTGGATGGCGGAGGACTTTTGCGCGCGGCATCGGCTTGAGGGGGCCGACCGGCGCGAGCTGGAAGCGTTGATTCTGCGCCAGGCGGAGGCGGCGAAAATCCAGCTTTCCGACCCCCAACAGGCGGAAGCAAACATTACCGTGCTCGATAATCAGGGGCCTCGCGTGAGGATGTTACGCACCACGTACACGCGGACGTGTGCGGCGTGCGAACGCGGTCGGCCTGGCGAGCATTCCAACCCCGACACCTCTTGCCTCGGTTGCCTGTTGGTGAAGAATGACTTTCTCAAGCGGGTGCGCGAGACGGTGGAGCGCGCGTGCGAAAACGCTGCCGTGAAAGCAGGCGTTCGGCGGAGCGAGCTCACCCAAGCGCTCGCCACCGGCGGCACGAGTCTCGTGCCATGCGTTCGGGACTTGCTGAGCGCGGCGTTTGACCGCCGCGCCGAGTACCAAAACCCTTTCGACGCGGTTGCGCGCGGCGCTTGCCAGGGCGCGGTCGCGCCTATCCTCCAGCACGACTACGCGATCGAAAGCTACCATCGGCAGAAAGGGCGCTACGAGTTCGCACCCCTCTTCAAGACTGGAACGGATTACCCCACCGAGCCCGACGCCGTGCGGCTCTGGGCTCGGGGCTCTGTGGACGGCATGACGCGAATCGGCATCTTCATCTACGAGGTCTCGCAGATGAGGGCGGTAAGCGCGCCGGGGTCCATCTGGGACGAAGAGGGGCGACTGCGCGGCGAGTCCAGGGTTCAATCCGAGTTCAAATACGTCTGCCTGAACCGGGAAACGCCAACGTTTATCGTGGCTGACCCGCCGGTGAACCTCGAACGGGACAAGAAACGATTCCTCTGCTCGTTTATGGTGGACGGGCAAAGACGGTTGCTGGTCACGGTGGTGGATAATCTGACGGGGAAAACGCTGTTGAAGCAGCATCCTGTGGTCAGGCTTTGAGTCTCAGCCGTGTGTCATTTCACAGAATGGCGCTCTCGCAGTTCACACTTCTGAAGCGTGGGGAGGTAATATGGTGGGTGTATTGCCAGGTACGCATGTTATTGTTGAGAACCGGACGGATGGGAGCCTCCTGGTGCTGATTCCCGAAGGCGAGTTCCTTGCCGGCGGGGCTCAACAAGAAAATGAAGGCGGGGGCCCGTTCAAGGTGACGTTGCCGTCGTTTTACCTTGCAATCCACCCGGTGACCAACGCGCAGTACCAGCGTTTTGTGGCAGCGACCGGCCACCGCCCGCCCGATACGGCAAAAAACTGGGGCACCCCCGTCTGGAAGGGGAACACCTTCCCTCCCGAAAAGGCGTCTCACCCGGTGGTGTGCGTGAGTTGGGACGATGCGCAGGCGTATTGCCAGTGGGCGGTTTTGCGTCTGCCCACGGAGTTGGAGTGGGAGAAGGGGGCGCGCGGGGTGGACGGACGCGAGTATCCCTGGGGCAAGGCGTGGGACGCCACCAAATGCCGGAACGATAACAATCGTGGTGGTGAGACGACATGCAGCGTTTGGAGTTACCCTGAAGGTTGCAGCCCGTGGGGCCTGTATCAGATGTCGGGGAACGTGTGGGAGTGGTGTGCAGATTGGTACGATGCGGGTGCGTATGCGCGTTACCAGGTGGGCGACTTGACCCCGCCAGCGACCGGCGCGTCTCGTGTGTGGCGTGGCGGCTCGTGGTACGACTACGTCGACGGCTACTTCCGTTGCGCCTTCCGCCTCTGCAACTACTCCCTCTCCCCAGAGCTCCGCAGCGTCAACCTCGGTGTTCGTTGCGCCAGGACTTTTTGATTCTTTGCCCTTTATCTCTTTTACCCTTTGTTCCTGCCGCGAAGCGAGCGGCCCTGGTGGGAGAGGGTGGATGGGGATGCCGTTTTGATTTGGTTATGTTGCTTCACCTGATTCGTATAGAGCCTCACCCTCCTACCCTCATACGCATCAGATTAAGCGTCTTTTTCAATTCCCCTCCCTTGATGGGAGGGGCCAGGGGAGGGTGAGGGGTGGGGCGTGCCATCTCCACCCCCACCTAACCTCCCCCGTCAAGGGGGAGGAAGGAGGGGGGCGCAAAATTAGTCTTAAACTGATGCCAATGGGGAGCCTCACCTTCCCACCCATAGCCGAAGTTAAGAAATGACCCATTTAGGATCAGCTAACGTTGTTTTTCGCCCGGTTACAATCCATCCGCCGGGTCTGGGAGAAGAAAGATGTCCATCAAAGAAGAATTGGGCGCACTGCTGGATGCGCAAGCGCCCCTGATGCACCTGGTGACGTATGAAGAAGCGCGGTTTCTGGCATTAATCGAGGAACTCGCTACTGACACCTCTCGACGGTTAGGGTTGGTGAGCTGGGATAGCGCGGACGGGTTCCAGACGCACCGCGAGCGGGAAGAGAAACTGCCGGTTAAGGAATGCACCACTGATACGCTTCTACCCCACCTGGCAGAGAAATTGCCGTCGGGCTACATTGTGGTGCTAAAGGATTTCCACCATTCGTGGATGCAGAGGCGGCCCTACATCACCCGGAAGCTGCGAAACATGGCGCCGGCGCTTCGGGCGAAGAAGCAGTACCTCGTGTTTATGACGCCGCCGCTGGAAGCCTCCTCCGCGCTGCCCCTGGAGTTGAAGGACGACGTGGTGGTCGTTACGATGCCGCTTCCCGGAAGGCCGGAATTGGAGAACCTGTTCAACGAGGTAACGGGTCAGATTGAGAGGAGCGCCTTGCCGCCGGGGCCGGTGAAGGAGAAGCTGATTGCTTCCGCGCTTGGGCTGACGACGACGCAGGCCCGGCTGGCGTTTGCGCGCGTGTGGGCGCAATATCGCAAGTTCGACGAACGGGGCATCGAAATGATGACCTGGGCCAAGCGGCAAGTCATCCGCGAGAGCGGCGCGCTGGAGTTCTGGCCCGCCGACGAAGGCGAGGCCGACGTGGGCGGGCTGGATCTGATGAAGGCCTGGCTAACCAAGCGGGAGGCGGCTTTTGGGGCGGAAGCGCGCGAGGCGGGCCTTCCGTTCCCGCGCGGCGTGGCGCTCATCGGCATTCCGGGCACAGGAAAAAGCCTTTCTGCCAAAATGCTTTCGGGGCTCTGGAAACTCCCCCTACTGCGGCTCGACGTGGGCACGCTCTTTGGTTCGCTCCTCGGCGAGAGCGAGGCGAACATGCGCAAGGCCATCATGCTCGCGGAGACCGTCAGCCCCTGCATTCTCTGGATCGACGAGATGGAGAAGGCGTTCGCCGGCGCAGAAACAGGTGCGCTCACCGGCGGCGCAGCCACGCGCGTCTTCGGCGCGTTCCTCACCTGGATGCAGGAACACCAGTCCCCGGTCTTCGTGGTCGCCACCGCCAATGACGTTGGCGGGCTGCCCCCCGAACTCCTGGCCAGGTTCGACCGTACCTTTTTCCTCGACCTGCCCAACCCGGAGGAACGCCGGGCCATCTTCCTCATCCACCTGAAGAAGGCTGCGGTCACCTTCCCTGAACGTGCGTTCAAGCTGGACGAGTTGGTAGAAAAGAGCGAAGGTATGGTGGGGCGGGAGATTCAACGCGCGGTGGTCGAGGCGCAGTTCACCGCGTTCGACGACGGCAACCGCGAGATCGAGCAGGAGGACATTCTGACCGCATTGGCGGAGACCGTGCCCATCAACAAGTCGCACCAAGAGACGATGGACCAACTGCGCCGATGGAAGACGGAAGGTCGGGCCTTTCCTGCCTCGAGCGAGCCCGCCCGCCGGACGCCGGGGCAGCGAAGAGTCATCGAAACCCCCGGAGCATAGGTGTCTCGCCTGTGCTCAACTCCCCCTGACGAAGGGAAAAGGAGGGGGGCTATTTTCTAAGGAGGTGACATCATGTCGCACTTTATAAGGATACGGATGCAGATTCGTGAGCGTGAGCATCTGCTCGCCGCCCTCCGCAATCTGCACTATGAGTATCAGGAGGGCGAGAACCTCGTTGTCCGAGGTTACGCAAGCAACCGCGAGCGCGCCGAAGTTGTCGTAAACACCGGCTGCCAGTACGATATCGGCTTCCAGCGCCAAGAGCAGGAGTACGAATGCGTGGCTGACTGGTGGGGTGTGCAAGGCAATACGCCCATCCGCCAGGAGTCATTTATCCAACAGGTGAATCGCCAATACGCATACAACCTCATCCGCGAGCAGGCGCGAGAACAGAACCTAATCGTCGAAGAAGAGACAGAACAGGAAAACGGCGACATCGTGATTGTTCTGTCCGAACGGGCGTAAACACTGGGCAAGATCGCAAGACCGCAAGCAATCCACACCGATCCGCCCCCATGCGCATTAAGTTAAGGGTTTTCTTCCACTGCTGATAGGAGTCTCATCAATTCCCCTCCTACCCACCCCTGCCCCTCCAAGGAGGGGACGAGAGGGGTTAGGGGAGGGTGAACAACGAGCTATACGGATTAACTTCAGGTATTGTTCGCTCTTGTTGCTTGCCATAAACGCCTTGAAATGAATTTCAGGCTAAAAGCTTAAGTCCACTCCAAGTGGACTATTGAGGACATTTAGTCGTCTTAGAGACGACTTGGGCTGTTAGCCTGCGACTTGATTCGCAGGTTTAAGTTGATCCCAATGGGGGAGTGTGAACAACGAGCAAATACCCTTTATTCACCCCCACCTAACCTCCCCCATCAAGGGGGAGGAACAGTGGTATATACGCGAAATGGTATTAACTTAATGGGTATGGGGGTATTTTCCAAGGGGTATTTTCCAAGGAGGACACCATGAAAAAGATTAAGATTACACTGCACAAAGATGGCACACAGAAGATTGAAGTTCTGGGCGCGGTGGGCGAGGAATGTCTCGCCTTCACCCAGGAACTCGAAAAACGCCTTGGGTCACCAATCGGCGACCGCGTCCTCAAAGACGAATTTTACGAGACCGAAATCGAGCGGGAACACGATTACGAGGTGGCACGATGAACGAGACGATTGCAAGCGCCCAGGTCGCGCAACCGGATACGCCCAGCTTCGAGCGACAGCTCGAAGTTTACATCCGGGCGGGATATCCCATCCTCTATCTGGTGACCGCTGAAGAAGAGCGCGCCATCGAACTGGTGGCGGGCGTCCTGAAAAAGGGCGAGCTCACCAGACGCCAACCCTACGTCTGGTCCGTCTCCAGGGGGCTGTGTACGACCGACCACCAGTGCGTCAACGCGAAGGTGGCGGACCCGAAACGCATCCTGCCAGCGCTGTTGGAATTCCAGCAGCCCGGGGTGTTCATTCTGGAGGACTTCCATAGCTTCATGGACGAGCGGTCGTCCGTGTCCGCGCTGGTCGTGCGGCAGCTTCGAGACCTCGTTGTCCCCTTCCAGGCCAGCCGCAAAACCCTCGTCCTCCTCTCCCCCGTGCTCAAGATTCCACCCGAACTGGAGAAAGAGCTGACGGTGGTAGACCTCGACCTGCCGGATGAGGAAGAGCTGGCGGCAGTGCTGGACGAGACCGTAGAGCAGCTCCGCGAGAACCCCCGGGTCGAAATTAGTCTCGCCGGGGGCGGTCGGGAGGCCATCGTGAAGAGCCTGCTTGGCCTTACACGTTCCGAAGCGGAAAACGCACTTGCCAAGATTGTCGTCACCAACAGCCGTATCGACCCCGAAGATATCCCGCTGCTTCTGGCAGAGAAAGAACAGATTATTCGGAAATCGGGGGTATTGGAGTTCTATTCCAGCCCCGAGAGGTTCGGAAGCATCGGTGGGCTGGAGAATCTGAAGCTGTGGCTTCGGCAGCGCCAGCGCGCCTTCACCGAGGCCGCCCGCGCGTTCGGGCTGCCGAATCCGCGGGGGCTACTGCTGCTGGGGGTGCCCGGATGCGGCAAGAGTCTCTCGGCTAAAGCGGTCGCCGCCGAGTGGCGCATGCCGCTGTTGAAATTCGACATTGGCAGGGTGTTCGCCGGGCTGGTGGGCGAATCGGAAGACAACATGCGCCGCGCACTCAAAATGGCCGAGGCCGTCGCCCCCTGCATCCTCTGGATCGACGAAATCGAGAAGGGCCTCGCCGGCGCACGCGGCGATGGCGGTGACAGCGGCGTGACCACCCGTGTGTTCGGCACATTGCTCACCTGGATGGAAGAAAACCAGAAGCCTGTCTTTACCATCGCCACTGCCAACGACATCGCCGGGCTGCCGACGGAACTGTTGCGCAAAGGTCGGTTCGACGAGATCTTCTTCATCGACCTGCCCAACGCGCAAGAACGCGCGAATATACTCGCGATTCACCTCGCCAGGCATCATCGAGACCCGAGGGATTTCGACCTGTCCGGGCACGTCCGGGTCACCGATGGGTTCTCCGGCGCGGAAATCGAGCAGGCAGTCATCTCCGCGCTCTACGCGGCATTCGCCGAAGGCGCTGAGACGGAGCTCGAAGACAGACACCTCCAGCAAGCGGTCGCCGAAACGGTTCCTCTGTCCACTACCATGGCGGACCGGATTGCGCAGCTTCGACAGGACGCTGGCAAGCGGTGGCGACTTGCCTCCAGGTCTCCCGAAGCGACTGGGGAAGGCGCTGAGCTCGACCTGTCACAGGCGCCGCCGCCCGCTCCCATGAAGCGCAAGAGGATATTCGAGGTTTAACCCATGGCAACGAAAACACCAAACGTGGTTCCAGCCACGGCGAATGTCGCTAACGACTGGCCGGTTATTACACTTGCGGATTTTCCGCTGCGCGAGCTCTTCGGCTGCGACCCCATCATCGAGAACCGGACGGATGGGAGCCTCCTGGTGCTGATTCCCGAAGGCGAGTTCCTTGCCGGTGGGCCTGGAGAAAACGAAGGTAAGGGCCGGTTCAAGGTGACGTTGCCGTCGTTCTACCTGGGCATCCACCCGGTGACCAACGCGCAGTACCAGCGTTTTGTGGCAGCGACCGGCCATCGACCGCCCGATACGGCAAGCTGGGGCACCCCCGTCTGGAAGGGGAACAGCTTTCCGCCGGAGAAGGCATCACACCCGGTGGTGTGCGTCAGTTGGGAGGATGCGCAGGCGTATGGCGCGTGGGCGGGTTTGCGCCTGCCGACGGAGTTGGAGTGGGAGAAGGGGGCGCGCGGGGTGGACGGACGCGAGTATCCCTGGGGAAAGGCGTGGGACGCCACCAAATGCCGGAACTCTAACAATCGGGGTCAAGAAACAACGTGCAGCGTGTGGAGTTACCCTGAAGGGTGCAGCATGTGGGGCTTGTATCAGATGGCGGGGAACGTCTGGGAGTGGTGCGCGGATTGGTACGATGCGGGTGCGTATGCCCGTTACAAGGTGGGCGATTTGACCCCGCCAGCGACCGGCGCGTCTCGTGTGTGGCGTGGCGGCTCGTGGCGCTACCACGACGACGACCTCTTCCGTTGCGCCTTCCGCGGCTACAACCTCCCAGAGAACCGCGACGACAGCCACGGTGTTCGTTGCGCCAGGACTTTTTGATTCTTTGCCCTTTATCTCTTTTACCCTTTGTTCCTGCCGCGAGCGAAGCTCGCGGCAGGCGTTTTTTTGCTTCTGCGGCAAACGGGACAGTTCATCTGCCGCCCCGACGGGGCGACGAAAGGAAGTGAATATGGTGACATCAGGCGGACCATACCGCATTGGGCAGCGTTTCGGCCGGTATGAACTGGAGGCTTATCTCGGCGCAGGCGCGTTCAAAAGCGTGTACAGGGTTCGCGGCGTAGAGGGAGGGGCCTTGCCCCAGACCGTCGCGCTCGCCTTTCCCCATCACCAGGACGCCGAAGGCATCGCGGAACTGGAGAAGGAGGCGGCGGTCAACAGCCGGCTGGAGCACCCGAACATCTTGCGGGTGTTCGGCATCGAACACCACGAGAATGTCTCGTTTGTGGTGATGGAATACCTGGAAGGAGAGACCCTCGGGAAGCGGTTGCGGCGTGAGGAGCGTCTTCCTCCCGACGAAGCCCTGCGGTACGTGGGACTGGTTGCCGAGGCGCTGAGCTACGCGCACGCCAGGCACGTTCTGCACCGGGACGTGAAGCCGGAGAACATCTTTGTGACGCGAGACGGAACACCCAAGCTCCTTGATTTCGGTATCGCACGCGTGCTGGCACACACGAGCGCGTTAGCGAGCACACGAGTGGGCACGGTTGAATACATGGCGCCGGAGCAGTTCCAGGGGGCCGCGGGGACAAACGCCGACCTCTGGGCGCTGGGGGTCACGTTTTACGAACTGCTGACCGGCAGCCGCCCCTATCGCGGCGAGACTGCCGAGGTGATACACGCCATCCTGCACCGTCCACTGGACGAGACTCCGCTACGGGCCGCGGGGATTGACCCCCGCCTCATCCGGGTCATCCGCAAGATGCTCGACAAGGATGCCGCCGCACGATTTGCCTCTGCCGAAGCACTGGCGAGCGAGCTGGAACTGGTGGCGCGGCGCACGCGGCTGGTCGAAGACGACGAAAGCCGGCTGGAAGTGATTCTCCGGGCGAGCTTTCCGCTCGTTTACGTCCTGTCGTTCGAGGAGGAGCGCGTGCTGGGGGCCGTGCGGCGGATTGCCGCGCGGCTGTCGGAAGAACGAAAGCGTCCGCGACCTCTCTACGTGTGGAGCACGTCGCGTGGGCTGCGCGATGCGCAGGATGAACTGGCGGACGCCGAAACCATCGGCGACCCGACCCGTGCGCTCTTACACGTCATCCAGAACCCGAGCGACGCGCTCTACGTGTTCCTGGACATGCACCGGCACTTTACGCCGGTGACCACGCGGCTGGTGCGCGATGCCGCGCGGGCGGTGCGCACGACCCGGAAGTCGCTCCTCTTCGTTTCTCCTGACTTCTCCGTCCCCGAAGAACTGGAAAAAGAGGTCACGCTTGCCGTGTTCCAGCTTCCCGATGAGAAAGAGCTCCGGCGGATTCTGGATGGGGTATGCGACGAACTCGCGCAGGGCGGCAGGGCGGTGGACCTGTCGGAAGCAGAACGACGTGGGCTGGCGCGGGCGGCGAGTGGCTTGACCTGCGCCGCGGCGGAACGCGCCTTTCGGGAGGCGGCGTGCCTCGAAGCCGGCCTGACCGCCGGCTCAGTCCGCCGGGTGGCGGAGACGAAGCGCCAGATTATCCGCAAATCCGGCGTGCTGGAATACTATCACACCTCCGAGTCACTCGCCGACGTGGGCGGGCTGGACCTTTTGCGCCAGTGGTTCCAGGGGCGGGCGGCGGCGTTTGCCAACACCGCGCGGTATGCGGGGTTGCCCACGCCCAAGGGCGTGCTGCTGGTGGGAGTGCCGGGATGCGGCAAGAGCCTCTCTGCCCGGGCGCTGGCTGGGACATGGGGAGTGCCGTTGATGCGTCTGGACATCGGGAGACTCTTTGGGTCGATTGTCGGCCAAAGCGAATCGAACCTGCGCCTGGCCATTCAGACCGCTGAGGCGGTGAGTCCGTGCATTCTCTGGGTGGACGAGATCGAGAAGGGTTTCGGGGGCGCCACGGGGCGGTTCGGGGGCCGCGTGGCTGCGCGCGTGTTCGGTTCCTTTCTCACCTGGCTTCAGGACAAGGCGAGTCCCGTGTTCGTGGTCGCTACGGCGAACGATGTCGCTTCCCTGCCGTCCGAACTGTTGCGGAAGGGACGATTCGACGAAATCTTCTTCGTCGGGCTACCTGGAAGAGAGGAACGAGAGGCGATTCTGAACATCCATCTAGGGAAGCGCCGACGAGACCCTGGCCGGTTCGATATCGACAAACTCTCGGGTATGACCGAAGGGTTCAGCGGTGCGGAAATCGAACAGGCCATCAACGACGGTCTGTTCCGCGCGTTCAGTGAGAATCGGGAACTGGAGACGGGAGACATCGAAGCGGCCATCCAGGAGACTTCTCCTTTGTCCCGCTCGCGCCGCGAGCAGATATCCGCTCTCCTCCGGTGGGCCGAGCGCAACGCGAGACCCGCTAGCGCCCTGAAAGGGTAGCTAACAGTTAAAAATAATATTGACCTATATTCCCATTACGGCTGGGAAATCAAAAACCGAAATCGGTATGAGGCGTGTAACCGTCGAGGTAACCGCCCCTTCGCCGGCAAGGGAGAAGAACATGAACCTCAACATCCATTCGATTCTACCGCGCAGTCGCGCCAACGGCCCTGGAAGCCGCACCGCGATCTGGTTTCAGGGATGCCCTCTTCACTGCCCGGGCTGCTTCAACCCGGACACGCATCCGTTTGAACCAAGGATTCTCATATCCGCAGAGGCGCTAGCGGAGCAGCTCGTCGCCGACCAGGGCAAAATTGAGGGGCTCACCATCAGCGGCGGCGAGCCGTTCGAACAAGCCGCCGGCTTGTTGAATCTCCTGTCTCGGGTGCGCGCCGCGACCCCGCTTTCGATTTTGGTGTTTTCCGGATATACGCTCTCCGAGCTCAAGAACATGCCGTTAGGCAGCGCCATTCTGGCCCACATCGACGTATTAATCGACGGTCGGTACAACGCAACCCGTCACCTGGCACGCGGACTACGCGGCTCGGCCAACCAACGCATTCATCTGCTTACAGACCGGTATCGTCTGGAAGAACTCCAACAGACGCCGCCCGCAGAAGTGCATATTGATGCAACTGGCCATCTCCACATCAGCGGTATCCGTCCGCCAGGGCATCTGGGACCGAGCCATTCCGTAGAGCCGTAAGTTCTTCATGGGGACATGCTCCGCTTACCGCCGGGCGCTCGTTTGGCGCCAGAAGTCTGAGAACTCCGCAGCGCAGGTGAAAAGCATCAAGGAATCCGACCAATAGATTATGACAACTCCAATCCTGCTTTCAAGGCTTTCTCTAAAGATTATTTAGTGTCAAATAGCTCAAGGATGTTTCAAAAGGGTATGGAATGGTAGAAAAACCCAATTCTATAAGAGTTTGTATTCTATTCAAGCGTCGTTCCCAAAGGCGAACCTTTTTGACCACCCAAACCCCCACCACATCTCTCCCCAAATCTACAACATTTACCTCCTCCCCGTCCCCTCCGCCATCGCCATCGCCATAATCACTTTCTTCCAATAATTCCTCTTCTGCGCTTTCCCATCAAGCAACGGTAAGAAAATCTGCTCTCGTTGTGCAATGGTTTCCATCAACGCGCGATTGGTTGCCTTAGTAGAACCGCACAACCTTTGTTTCACTTCCGCAAGCGAAAGAGACATCAACGGATAGACCTTATCTACAAATTGTTCCACAATGTGGGGAAGGATTTTGGCAAGTCCTCCTTGTTTGCCACCACTATCAACACGTTCAATAACCACCATCCCGTTTGCCTGTAGGTTTTCCAATAATCCCTCTATTGCTTTTCCAATCCGTTCATAAAAGCCCGGTCCACGTCGTTTGCCTTTGATGGTCTTGACACCATATCTTAACAGTTCGCCATTATCTATAAAAACAAACCCAATCTCCCTGCCTCGGGCAAACAAGGCAAGAGTATTTGTTGGTTTTGGCATAATAATAAACCCCTTTTTCTTCTCTCCCTTGTGGAAGCAGAAGAAGAAGGGGTTATTTATTCATTTTGTGCTTAATCTCTCTTTGGCTTTGCCCAAAGAGATTGGAGTAAAGCTCTCTTATCGGTGTACAGAGAATAATTTCCAGTTTCAGGGCAGTCTCTAAACTGGGAATAATCTTCCCTTTTTCATAGTCACAGATGCGCGAAGGACTCTTGTGTCCCAAACATTGCGCCACTATCTTTTGAGAATAGCCCCTCTTTTTCCGATAAAACCACAGCCGGTTTTTCGGGCTTGATTTTTTTAAAACAGTTCCTTTGTTCATAACCTCCTTTTTCGTTCATTTTGTCGCAGGTCAAAACTAAATAAAAGAAGGGTAAAATTGCCTTAACAGGAAAATTTTCCATAAAATAGAAAGCAGTTATCCACAGGATTCCTGAAAAGGGTACGGTTTTATTGCCCAAGCAAGCACTGTTACCTCCCTTGATGCTATTTTAATTTAGATTAAGATGTGGTGATGCCTGCCTGCCGGCAGGCAGGTCTCAACCAAGCCCTGGTAGCGGCCAAAAATTCGGTATCGCTACTGTCTTAAGCTGGCAAGGGCTTCTGACGGTTGGAGGATTGGGCTTGCTCTCCAAAAACTTCCGGCCAAGGGCTTTCTTGAGACATCCAAATATGGAGGGAAAAAGGCTTTAAAGGCTACGACTATGTTGACCCTTGAGGAGTACCACAAACTTCAAGCCGCCGCTTTTATCCTCCACGACAAAGGCTTGCTGCAAATATCCCCTCCCTCTTTGGTGTGTTGCCTGACATTCCTTAAAAGTGGGCAGACCAGTTTTGAACTGCGAAGCATGGCAGAACACTTGAACTGGTCTGTGGAACGTACTCGCCGCTCAGTGCAGGAACTGGCAAGCCGTCAGTGGGAAGGACTACCACTGATAGAAGAGGTAACCAATAGACATCGCCCGCAAGGGCGATTCACTCCTACCTGCTATCAAGTAGTGTTCCGTCCTACTCCTGAATGTTCCCAAGCCGTCACGCCCACTGACCAATCATCTTTAGCAGAAAATTACTATCCAAAGACAATATCACCGTCACGGTCAGAGCCGTCACGGTTAAACCAATGTTGTTTAAATAAAGATAAAAATAAAAACAACAACCAACAAACAACACAGGGGGGTGTAGGGGGGGATTTGGTTGACAAGTTAAAAAAGGTGGGTGTTTCAGACAATGCTATTTCGGAGATTCTGGAGAAATATCCATCTGAAATAATCCACAATCAGCTTTCATACCTTCCTTATCGTCAGGCGAAAAATCCGGCTGGGCTTCTGGTGCAGGCGATTAAAGACGATTGGTCCGCGCCAAAAGAGTACCTTGCCGTAAAAGAAGAGCAACAACAAGCTTGGGAACAAACAAGACTAAAAGAAGCCGAACAACAAAAAACTGCTTGCGAAGCTATGCAAAAGGAGATGAGGCAGAAACAACTATTGGCGTTAGAAACAAAGCTTTCTGTACCTGAAAAGAACGCTTTAATCCAAGAAGCAGAAAGAATAGTGCGCCAGCGTCTTGGCCAATCCTGGCCTAAAGAGAAGCCAATTCCTCAGACCTTCCTCAAAAGTGAATTTGAGTCTTTACTTGCCTTAAAGTATCTTAAACACAGCTAAAAATTGCTTACAAGCCCCATTTTGGAGATAATGTTTCCTTTAACACGGAGCCTTTCCTTGTTCTTGCTGGTGATTACTGCTTTTTTATGACCCAACCCTTCCCTAACAAAACATCCCTTTCTCTTATCAACCCTGATGAATCCAAATGTGCCAGCCGTTTTAAGCGTCCGCGACCAATCCTGATGCGTCTGACCGAACGAGATGAACAGATTATCGTCCGCTGCTGGGAAGATAAGCTCCTCTCCACATCAGACCTACAGACGCTTTTTTTCGGCGCCAAAGCCCGCTGTATCCATCGGTTAAGAATCCTTTATAGCAACTATTACCTTGACTGTTACTTCTTTCCCATCTTATGTCCCTATCGGGGGTCAACCGAGGCGCTCTACACTAATGGGGTCAAAGGGAATAGCATTGTGAGTCTACTTTTAGACCAAGACCAAAACTATGTGGCGCTGAAGCGACGTGAGCTACTTACTTCAATGGAAACTGATAGTTTCCTGCTCACCTTCCGGCATTTGCGTGTGGTGAACCACACGCGTATCAATTTTGAAAAGGCTTTTCTAAATAACCAAGAGTGGAAACTGTTAAGATGGATTCCCGAAAGGTTACTAGAAGACCAATTCACGATGACACAAGACGGAGAGCTACGACGCGCCAAAATTAGAGCAGATGGATTTGTAACATATCAACACCAAGCAACCGCGAAGCTCTACAGCGCATTCGTTGAAGCTGACTTGGGCACGATGAGTCAGAAGCAGATTCTAGCGAAAGTCCAGCGGTATCTTAATTATTTCCAAACTGATTTGCCTCAAGAGAAGTATGGCACACAATGGTTTAGGGTATTGATGATAACCCAAAGTCCAAAACGAGTCATAGAACTGTGGCGAAGTATAAGCTCTCTCACCCACAGCATCTTCTGGATAACCAGCTTTGACGAAATAAGACAACCGTTATGGCTTTCACAATGTATCTGGAGGAGGGCTGGACAAGAGGGAAGCTATGCACTGGTGGAGTAAGAAAGGAGGTGAATAATATGCCTAATCTCAACAAAGTTTTCCTTATCGGAAATCTCACCAATGACCCAATAAAAACAGAAGCAGACACAACCTATACCCGCTTTGGATTGGCTGTAAATCAGGGAGTCAGTAAGGATGATAAAGACGACAAGAAAGAACATGTTTGTTTCTTAGAGGTGGTGGCTTTTTCTAGACTGGCGGAAGTGTGCCAAAAATACCTTAAAAAAGGTAAGTCTATCTTTTTAGAAGGCAGGTTGCACCACAGAAAATGGGAACAACAAGGGCAAAAGAGAAACAAACTTACTGTTGTTGCCCAAAACATTCAATTCCTCTCACCGCCTAAGCAAAGCGATGAGAATCCCTCCTAAACAGGAGCGCTAACCCTTTTGCTTTTAGGGTTAGCCTATATCTATCAGTTTTGACTGGCAGGTATTGGCTAGCCTCTCAAGGCTAGGTGTTCTTTGACAACAGAATAAGAGGAATCAGAGTTGTTAAGTTTGATAATTGAAACCAAGTATAATGGCAAAAACGGACCTGGTAGTTTTAGGAGGGCTTTCATCAACAAGACTGGTTCAACACATCGCCATTACGAGATGGTGATAATGTCGCTTCAAAGGAAGTTTTATCATCATTATGGTACAGAGGAGGAAAAGGAAAAGTTTGAGAATTTCTATCTCAACTGGTGTCCCAGACAACCAATGTATCCTGGACATAGCCGACAAAGAAATGTATGAAATTTGCAATTTACTATGAGCGCCCTTAAAGACGCCAATCCGTATAGGGCGTTCAAAATCCGAACTAACGAGAAGGTTAGTTCAGGAATAATATACCATCTTAAAGATGACTTAATCAAGAAAAAAAGAGAGGAGAGATAATAATGATAGAAAAAGGCGGAAAACTAAATGTTGAAACCGTAACTTCGGAAATTATAGACTCCAGCAAATCAGTCCTGCAAAACTATCGTGGTAGAGGAACTCGCGGCTTACAGCAATTCTTCTCCCCACCACAAGCCGCCAAGCTCGTCTTCAAAGTCTTCGGCAGAGTCGCGACCTTAGACCTGACCGCCGGAAATGGCGCTTTGTTAGCTTCATTCCCAGAGGAGTTAAGATTCGGCGTAGAAATAGACCCAGACCACACCAAAAGCGCTAACTATAATGCTCTAACCGGCGACATTCAGAAAGTCTATCCGTTGATGAGAAGAATCGGCTTTGAAATTGATGCCATTGCCCTCAACCCACCCTTCGGGCTTACCTGGAGCGACGAATCCTTTGGCGGTAATCTAAACTCCACGGTGCTGTGCTACCTGTATGCCACTAAGCTCATCTCAAGCTATGGTCAAGGCATGCTTATCGCTGGCAGAGACAGATTGATAAGGGAAATTCTACCCCGCCAAGAAGGTGATTACATCTATGCCATAGTGGAAGTAGATGATATGTTTGACCGTGCTGATATTCCCACAGTAATTGCTTTCTTTACCTCAACACCAATGAATGGCGGAGAGCCTCTGAAAATTCAATCGAAGAGAGAAGAATTACCCAAACTTGCAGATGAGATTATAGCGATGCGCAACAGTGTCCAGCGATGGACAGCAACGACAACATCAGAACATTATCTTGAGCAAATAAGGGAAATGTGGAAGGTGATAAAAAGCGAGTACAAAAGCAAGTATGAAACTTCCAAGACGAAAGAGCCCCAACATAGCATCCAGGTGGACAAGAAGATAAAGGTTTCCCTAAGCCCCTATCAGAAAGTGCTGTTGGCTAATTCTGGTCACTTAAGCACACTTGAGAATCTCAACCATCAGTCAGCCAACTACTTTGCGCTCAATCCCAAAACGTGGGAGATGCTGGCCCAGTTTGAAGCAGAAGCGTTGATAACCATCTCTCAAAACGCAAAGGAGACCGTTGCACAGATTATCGCCGAAACGCAGAAAAAGATTTGCCCTTTGTATCCGGTAAAGACACAACAACGGTTGGGATTTTTGTCGGATTTAGATAATATCCTGTGCCTGACTGATGACCCAAAACGTGAATTCAAAGCCGGTGAAAAATATCCTCTATCAGTCAGAACCGCTATCACGCGGGAAGAATACACCGAAACCAAACTCAACAAAGAAGGAGAAGTGATTGAGCAAAACAAAGCCAAAGAACGCAAATACCTTAAAATTGACATCGGTGAGGCAACCTTTGGCGAAACGAAAGAGGATATTGAGTATCTAATTGAGCATTTTGAACTGCCTGACCCGCAAGACATTGCCACTAAGTATCCATCGGAATTTGAACGGTTTAAGGAATTGCTAATTGACATTGAAAATGACTTCGGCTTTACACTCAAGAACTTCCAACGCGAGGACATTGCCAGGTTACTTTTCAAAGGCAGCGGTTTACTCTCCTGGGAGCAGGGATTAGGCAAGACAGTAGGAGGATTAGTCTTTACTGAAGCCTGCATCAGGTTAGGCGCGGAAGACAAAGCGTTGTTTATCGTGCCGCAGGATATCATACCCCAGTGGCAGAGAGAGGTAGAGAAATTTTTCGGCGATAACAAAGAACTCCAGGTGATTCGCTCCATTTTAGATGCTCACCGCGCTGCCAAACACCTTAAAAACGGCGGCACCGGCTGGTACATCACCTATTACGAGGCCATCTCCAGAAACGGCAGAGAGTTTGAGCTTTTACCCTACGGTCAAGTCAGACACCCGCACCCCAAAGCTGGGCAGGAGTATTATGATTGGCAGTTAGAGAAAACTTTAAAACATCCGACTTTTAAATATCTGGATTCTGCTGAATTCTGCCCTCACTGCACCGAACCGGCGCAACGCGGCAAGTGGCATCCCAAAAGAGGAATCTGCCAAGCGTGCGGCTATGTCCACATCAAACTGAAAGTCAAGCCGGCCTACAGCCACCTGACCAGCGCCTTCCAAAACGGCGTGATAGTGATAGACGAAGGCACCAAAATTAAAGGTCATGATACACTGATGAGCAAAGCAGTGCGCGGTCTTTCTGCCCGCAACAAGCTATTGCTCACTGGCACACCAATCAAGAATTATATCCCAGATGCTTTTTGGCTCTTATGGTGGGCGATGGGCAATAACTCCCCAAGATTTCCCTTTGACTACCATATAGGTCCTTATAAATTTGCCGAGGAATTCGCGGTGGTTGAATATACACTTGATAAGTTCGGCAGAAGAGAAGGAGGAGCCAAGATATTGCCCGAAGTCTCCAACCTCTCTATCCTCTGGCGACTACTCTGTTCGTCCATCGTCAGACGCCGCAAAGAGGAGACAAGCGAGCCCTTAGTTGAAAGAACGTTCCGACCGGTTTTATGCCCGTTTGGAGAACAGCAGCGAGAGATGTACCAAAAATGGCTGGACGGATTTTCAGACTACTTCATCGCCGCACACCCGGATGCGCCCATCTCCCAATACCCAGACCTGGTTGAACGAAGCGCGGCCATCCTTGGGCAACTATGGAAACTGGAGTTTTCATCCGTTCTCCCGCAAGCCGAACCCACCGGCTATTATTCCCACTCTCCCAACTGGACTCCTGCCAACCTCAAAGTGTTGGAGTTAGCTTACCAGCATGTCCAACAAGGCGATAAAGTCTTAATCGGCAGCGACCTTATGGCTTATGGAAAGTGGGTGGCAGAGCAGTTGAACTTAAAAGATTCAGTGAAAGCTGTCCACATTGTTGAGGAGAGCAAAACAACTGGACAATTACAGACGAAAAGTCCCAAGAAAAGAGCCAACATCGTGCATGATTTTCACAGTGACGGAACTAATGTCCTTTGCGCTTCGCTTAACGCGATGAATTTAGGACATAACCTTGATATGGCAAATGTGGTGATATTAAAGGGACTCCCCTGGGATTTCGCCACCTTTGACCAGTTTATCGCCCGCGTCCATCGGCTCACCAGTAAACAGCCGGTAACGGTCTATGTTGTGTTAACCGAAGGCAGTGTTGATGAGCGCAAATGGCAGTTGCTCAATGACAAATCCGCGGCCGCGCAATTAGCTTTAGATGGCCGGCTGTTTGAGCAGGATTATGAAAAGATTGATTTGCAAAAGATTCTGGATGAGCTTAAAGAGCAGGGAGTGATGGTTGATTCCGTTGTCCCCGAAGAGATGGTCAGGAAGCAGTGGCTATCTTATGCCGGAGAAACTCAACCGGTTTATGAGAGAGAGATGACGGCAAAAGAAAAAGAGCTATTGGAACGCTGGCTGCAACTTGCGCCGCCTAAGAAGAAATTCCGCAAGTTGAATATTCCGGAAGGACAACTGACATTGTTTGAATTGTAACCAAACTTTTCTTTCAGAAAGAAAAGTTTAATCAAAAGAAATAAGAGGAAAAAAGTAAATGAAAGGAGGTATAGAACCAATGGCAGATTTCATTGTAGCTAAAACAGTCGGCGAAATTGCTCTACTTCTGGAATTCACTGACTTCTTAAATATAGATACCAGCGAGTATAGACCTTATGCTGGCTTGCGAAAGGTATAAACGGCAAGTAACAACGGTTTCAGGAAGGAGAGTGATAAGAATGCGGGATTTATGTTCAACTCCTATTACGGACGCCGATTACTCCCAAAAGCCAACCAGGTTCAAGCAATGGCAAATTAGAGAAGGCAACCGCATGGACAAATACGGCGCCTCTGTTCTGACCAACACCGAAATTCTGGCCCATCTATTGAGAGACCACAAAGCAGCAGAGGAACTTCTTTTCAGCTTTGGCAACCTCAAAAACTTATCAGAAGCTACCTTAACAGAACTCCAAACCGTAGCGGGAATCGGTGAAGCAAACGCCGAGCGGATACAAGCTGCGTTTGAGCTCGGACGGCGAAGAGAACAGTTCCGCTAAAATTACCCAGCATGAGGAGAAGAAAGTAAGCGATATCCTCAATGCTCTAAAACAAGAGTGGGAAGTGCAGGATGAGTGCGGTTGTAATCCAAACGATGAAGACGGTCAAAACTTCTTCTCGACCTACGGCGAAAGTTATCTGTGTGGTGGCGAATCAGAAGCGCAATTTACCGACCGCGTCGCATTGGCCGTCTGGAAAGCCAACGGTGGTTACTGCCACATCCAGGTCGAGGCCGTTTATTTGGAAGAGTTACCTTACGAAATCCATCTTCGAGACCAAGACGCTTACTATCAGTTGATGGCACTTGAAGAAAGGGAGTGATTGTTTCGATGTATTCCCCGAAAATCAGGGAGGATTTAATTCCGAAGCTTTATCAGATAAAGCAAGTGCAGGACGGAAAGCCGATGACCAAGATAGTGGATGAGATTCTCCGTCCTGCGGTGCAAAAACTGCACGAAAAACTGGCAACTTACCAGGACACCAAAGAAGGAGGTGAGAAAGATGCGTTATGATGAGTTCCTCACCAAAGTGGAGGAGAGATATTCAACTCTCTCCCCGCATGACCTCTACGCCAATCTTCAAAGATTTCAGTTCGTGCCAGAGGGGGGAAGTTCGATGCTTAGTCCGCTTAATGTTGAACATCCCGATTCTATCGGGGACCCGCAGATGGATTTCCTACCAAAGCGGTTAGAAGATTTAAGCCTTTCCACCCACGCGCACAAACAACTCTGCGCCCGCATTGATGTTCCTTACTCATTCTTGGGCAGATGTCCTCAAAATCTTCAGTATCTTCTGATGAATTATTTCATCCAACACGGTGGCTACGATAAAGAGGTGATGTTAAGAACCATTTATCCAAATCAACTAAGAGCGATTATGTCCGAAAGATATACTCCCTTTGATGATGAAAAGTTGTTTCCCTTAGTTGAGCCGTGGGTAAAAGATACTCAAGTTGAGTGGTATAGCTTTGACGAGTATTCCACTCATGTAAGGCTGACGCTTCCAGAGACTTATGAGGAAATCAAGGTAGGCGATGCGGTGCAAAAAGGCATCCACATCACCAATAGTGAAGTTGGCGTTCGTTCAGTCACCATCCAAGCAGTGGTCATTCGCCTGGTCTGCAAAAACGGGCTGTTAAGCGCCTTCAAAAAAAGCAGAAGTCATATCGGCGACCCGCAAAGATTGGAAGAGCATGTTAAGTATATGATTGAGGAAGCGGTTCTGGATTCCGATGCTCTACTTACGAAATACAGACAATCTTTGGACATCGCGATTGAAGAACCAACCTTGGCTTTAAAGCAGATAGTTAAAACCGAAGGGCTTAGCCAGGCTGAATTTTCTCAGTTATTAGACAGCTATCTTAAGGCCCCAGACCCCTCTCTCTTCGGCATTTGCAATGCCTTAACGCAAACCGCTCAAGAATATCCAGCAGAAAGACGATGGGAGATGGAAAACATTGCCGGCAGGCTATTGGATTCTGGTTTAAGAAAGCCTTTATCGGAAGCAGTTGAAAACCCCGATTCTATCGGGGAGGAATCAGTTGAATCAGTGTTGAACTGAAACACAAGAGGTTTGGGGAAACTTCCTCAAACCTCAAAAACAAAATGGAGGTATTGTCAAATGAACCTGAACAGGGAACTCCTGGAGAAGGAATTTGAGCAAGAACAGATAAAAACCAGACGCGGCAACTATGGCAAAGATATAGACTATATCGAAACCGCGGCAGTCATCCAACGCTTAAACAACGCCATTGACGGCGACTGGTCCTTCGAAGTGGTGGAACACATCATTCAAGATAATGATATCGCAGTCTTGGGCAAACTCTCCACTAACGGTGTGGTGAAAATGCAGTGGGGCAGTCGGAAAATCAAAAAGAATAGCAAAACCGGCGAGATTATCTGCCTGGGCGATGACCTCAAGAGCGCGGCATCAGACAGTCTCAAGAAAACTGCCAGTCTTTTAGGCTGTGGTTTGCACCTGTATACGGATGATGAGTTAGAGCCGCTGACGCCGGTCACCAACAAGAGCGAGGAAAAAATCACGCCGGAACAGTTGGTGCAGGTGAAAAAATTGCGCACTGATTTAGGGTGGAACGCGGAGAAGGTTTTGGAGCAAGCGCAGAAATTGTTCCAACTTGAGGTTTTAGAGCTCAATCCGACCATGGCGCAAACTTTCATCGCGTTCTTGCAAACCCAGTTGAACTCCAAACAACTAAAGCAGGAGGACAAGCAAAAAGCGCTTCCTCCACCTGAAGAACCGCCATTTTAGGGGGTGAGAGAAATGGACCACTTTTCCATCACCCAACTGACCAGCTACCTCAACTGTCCAGCCCAATATCGCTACAGCTACATAGAAAACCTACCTTGGGAATTCCAGTCATCAGATTTGGTCTTCGGTGGTGTTTGTCATCAGACCATTGCTTCTTTTCATCAAAAACACTATAGCCTTGATGAAATAGTCGCTGATTTTGACAGGCGATGGCAGACAGCGGTAGAAAGCACCGACAACTTGCGTTTCCGCAACGGCGACGCCAAACAACTTACAACCCGCGGCAGGCGGCTAATGGAGATTTATCATCAACTATTTTCAGAGGTTGTCGCTGATGATGTAGAGCTCTTCTTTGAGCTCCCGATGCTGGACTTAGTCACCGGACAATACGCGGAACAAACCATCCAAGGCCGGATTGACCTGGTTGCCGTAGGAACTGTCTACGAGCTCAAGACCTCAAGCAAGTCTTATAACCAAGCCCAAGCGGACGATTCGCTTCAGTTGACCTTCTACAGTTGGGCCTATCAATATCTCTACGGCAAACCAGCCAAAAATCTCAAGCTGGTGGCTTTGGTCAAAACCCAGGCGCCTAAAGTTCAGGTGCTTGAAACCAACCGAACAATGTCTGACTTTACCAGGCTTTACAACCTGATGACTGACGTCATCGAAGCCATAGACAAAGGCGTCTTCTATCCCAACCCAATGTCAACCTACGGCTGCCAAAATTGTCAGTTTCAGAAAACCTGCAAGGGAGAGATAGAATAGCCAAAACCTGGGGTAGGGCTGAAAAGCCCTATTCCCAATATAAAGTTGGAAAAGAAAGGAGAGAAAATGGCAAAACAAATCAGATTCAGCTTCACCCATCCCTGGCAAGACCTTGACTGGGTCTTTGAAGCAGGAGATGAAATTACCTTACCTCAAAAAGAGGTTGCAACCGTCAGAAACCGTATGGAAACATGGGGCAAGACCACTGACCTTTGTCCGTATGGATATCATGTTGTGCCTCTCTCCTTCCTTGAAGAAGTGAAAGAGGATGAGAGGAAATGAAGCTAGTTCCTATTAGAAGGAAATCGTCAATAACCCCGATAGCGTTTGCATCACTTAGGCACAAGGCTTGCGTTATTTGCAGTGATGATGATTATGTACCAATTCAAGATTTAGAGGAAGCTTACGAACATGCATGGGACCACTGGGATGCCTGGAGAATCATTCGTGACATAGTACCTGGCCAACTGGAGATTCCAGAGATATGGCAAAAATTTTTAAGAGACTTGCCGGAGGCTGTTAGGCAAGCTCTGGAAGGATATATAGAAGCAAGTGGTTGGAAGGCCTGTCTGCCGTAAGTTAAGGCAGGCAAAAGAAGGAGATGATTGAGATGCAATGCCCATTCGCGATGGATATTATCGCGGCTAAGAGAGGGAAGGTGAGCAGATGAACAAAGCAGTAGACCTTTGCTGCCCAAAGATGCAAAAAGCAATACGAAAACAATGGATTAAAATTTATCCATACCCGCGCACCAACATCATCGCGTTTATGATAGATTCCATTGTTCTTATCTACTGCCCCTTCTGCGGGCAGTATCTACCCGAAACCAGTCAACTTTTGACACAGACATAACTGAATCGCCCGACTTGCGTCTAAACTTGAGGAGGTGATAATTATGACCGCACAAACGCTTAAACCTTCGGATAAAGTGGAATGCCTTGGCGTCGTGGGTCATGAGTATTTAGAATTTGAAGCCTTTCGTGGTGCCATTGGCACCGTGATAAAGCAAGGAAGTGATTCGGGAATGTGGCTTGTTAAATTCGACGAACCCCAATTCGCTCTGGACAAAGAGGGAAATGACAATGGTCCATATTTGACCTTCGAGAGGATGGAGGAAGAGTTGGAAAAGGTAGGTGAAACTGATGTATCCCAGAGAAACCTGGCGCAAACTTCTGCGAAAAGCCAACGACCTTGACTTGAACAACGGTGGATACTGCGATGCTCGGTCAGGTGCAATTAACTTCTGGTGTGGACCAGAAAATAAACCAGAAGGTTGGACAGGGGAAATCGAGAAACCTCAACTTTTGTATCCCCGTGACTACGTTGGCAGTGTAACACCTGTATGGGATGAGGAAGGCAATTTGATTTCGGCTTTCTCCCTCAAAAGTCAAAACTTAGCGATAAAGTATGCACCAGAGCTAGATTATCGCCAGAAAGAACTGTACGAAAACCGCGCCGAAGACCTTACCTGGGTCAACGCGGAATTTCACAAACTTTGGCAAGCAACATTTCCAACACTGCCAAAGCCGAAAATAAAAATACCTTCAAAACCAAAACAAAAACCCCAATAAGCGGTCTACCCCCGCGAATTTCGGGGCGTAAAACCCAATACCATTAACCATAAGGTGTTCACCAAACACCACAGCACCAACACAAGAAAAAGTTGGTGCTTTTTTCTTTTTTAAGCGGGTGATAAATAATCCCACCGAGTATTACTACTCATCCTTTTCTACTCAATCTTAGATTTTCAACCTACCTGTCCGCCTATCGGCAAAGGTGGATAAAAACGGCGTCGCTATTGAGTTCATGTCCAACATCCAATCTCATAACAGAACTGGCATTATATTTGCTCATGCTGTTGTTGAAAAAGTATCGCGAAACGGAATGTCGCTGTCATACTTGAGGCTTCCAGACAAGAGCACAAGTTGCAAAAGGGGACCGTGTTTAAGATTGGTGAATATAACCTTCAATGGATGTGAGGCGACTGGTTGACTTGTGACTGCCAATCACCAATCACTTCTATTATCGAGGAGGCATTAAAAATGTCAGGCTTGATTAACGAAGTATGCGAACTTGAAACGCTTATGAGCGCATGGAGGAAGGTGAGAGCTAACAAGGGCATGCCTGGGGTAGACTTTGTAACTATTCAGCCGTTTGAATCTTCTTTGACAGAAAATTTGCATCAGTTATCCACGCAGCTTTCTGAAGATAGATATTACCCGATGCCCATAAAACGCATTGCAGTCAAAAAAGCATCAGGCGGGATTAGAGAGCTTGGAATTTTGACTATCCATGATAGGATAGTCCAGCGCGCCGTCTTATACCATTTGTTTGACAATCTATCATCTGCCAAATCTATAATGCCAGAGTTAGATACCATCAGTTCTGATATACTCACTGGCGTAAATGCCTGCGGCAGGCGAGATGGCAATGTTATCGTTCTATGTTGCGTAAAGAAAGGGTATGATGAGATTACAAAGCAAGTGAGAGAGATTTTAAGCAAGGAGGGAAAACCATTATCTCTCACAGCAGATGAGATAGTCAATGCTACTTGTGATGGAGAGTATACGTTTTCCTTCTTAGGCAATGCAACAGTGATGTTGCATTTGATGCAATAGCACTTTGAAAAACAAATTGTTCTTTAATGTGGTGAACCCGTCCCTAAAATCATGACGGCATTCATCCAAAAACACCCAAGCACCAGCAAAAAAGTTGGTGCTTTTTTCTTTACTCAAGATTTTCTTTCTGGTACACTTTTCTAAAAATCAGCATTGAAGAAAAGATTTCTCAGTAAAAAAAGGTGAAAAAAATGAGAAATAAGATTCTATGGCGCCTTCCTCTCTTTTTTAGTCTCGCCTTTCTCTTAGGGGCGGAAAAAGGATGTGTGCCTGAGACTCCTGTAAGCCCACCGGCGGAGACGGGAAAACTGGTCTTGTTGATTAAAGACAAACCGATTAGCGGCGAAGATGTCTTAGAGGTTAATGTCACCATTTCTCAGATGATGGTGCATAAGGCTATCTTAGGAGAGGAGGCGCCAAAAGGCGAAGTAGAAGCTCAAGAAGTTCCAACGGGAGAGAAAGAAGATAAAACATGGCTTGTTATTACAGAAGAGCCAATGGAATTTGATTTGATTAAACTTTCTTCGGTTCAAGAGCTTCTTAGTGAAAAAGAGTTAGATGAAGGAATATACACTCAAATCCGACTGACAGTAGAAACTGGGAATCTTGTTATCAAGGAAGATGGTGAGGAAAAATCTTACGATTTGCAACTTACAGGAAACTCAAGAGTGAAGATAATCAGAAGTTTCCAGATAGTAGCAGGAGAGACCACTGAACTACTTTGGGATTTCGATGCAGAGAAGTCTGTTAAAAAGACAGGCAAAGACACCTATTCCTTGAAACCAACCCTCAAGTGGATAAAAGAGATGAGTAAGCCGATGGAAGAAGAGTAGCAAATGTTATGACGGTTAATAATCAACACTCAATCAGCAGCCCCTTTTGGGGCTTTTTTATTGTCATAACCCGCTGACTATGTTATAATATCCCCAAAATATAAACTATCTCATTCATCTAAACAACAATAAACAATGACTGAAAGAGAAATAAAAAAACTCATCCAAACAGGCGAAAGCCAATCGTTAGAATTCAAAAGCTCACTCAAATTGCGGAACGAAATCGGCGAAACTATCTCGGCCTTCGCCAACACTTCAGGTGGTGTTATCTTAATCGGCGTCTCCGACGAAGGCAAGATACTCGGCGTGGATATCGGCAGAAAAACAGTAGAGGACTTAGCCAACTGGGTAAAAGAAAATACCGACCCGCCACTTTATCCAGATGTAAAGGTTCATCAGATAGGTGGCAAAGACATAATTGAGATATCCCTAAAGGAAAGCGACGACAAACCTGTTTTCTTCAAGAATCATGCCTTCCAAAGAGTAGGAAAGACCAACCAGAGAATCTCTGCCAGCAAAATAAGAGAGTTAGCCAAGCAGGAAAAAGTAAAACTGCCTTGGGATGAAAAGATTTGTGAGAGAGCGGCTTTAGAGGATATTGATGAGGAGAAAGTGAGTTGGTTTCTTTCTAGGAGGGAGAGTGTAAGGAATGTTAAGACACCTATGGATATGAGCTTTTTTGAGCTTATGATGAACATAGGCGCCATCAACAGGGAAGCAGTGAAGCCGACGAACGCCGGGTTTTTGTTCTTGGGCAAGTATCCTCAAAGATGCTGTCTGAATTCCCAGTTAAGGATTGCCAGATTCAAAGGAACTGATGTCATTCATCAGGTGATAGACCGATTGGACTGCCAAGGAACCTTATGGGAAATGGTTAATCTGGCAGAGGAATTCATCAGGCGAAATATTAGACTGTTAAGTTTCAGAGTTTCAACCAGTTTCCAAGAGGAAAGGATTTATCACCAGGAAAGAATATATGGAGATAAACAAAATATCCCATGAAACAGCTCATCTGGAATTAAAGGATATGGTAGACAAGGAATTGTTAGAGATGGAAGGAAAAGGTAGAGGTGTAAAATATAATGCGAAAAGTTGACGATTAGGTTGACGATTAGGGTGACGATTTCAGAGTGACGCAAAATTGACGCAAAAGATGAGCAAAAGAATATCTATAGATTAAACGAAAGGCAGAAGAAAACGTTGTTTTATGCGATGAGGAAAAGAAGAATATAAAGAAGAGAATCCAAGATGCCAAGGAAAAAAGGTACTGACAAGAAAGAGAAAAAAGAAGTGTATTTTTACGTCGCGGAAGATGTCTACGATAAAGTCGTAGAAGTCTCCGAAAAGGAAGATATCTCGGTCACAGCAATCGTCAATAATGCGCTAAGACAGTATTTGAATATACCACAGCCTAAAAATAAAAGAACTAACCGTAAAGGAAGCCCAAATGACCGGCAGCCGTCCGCTCACTGAAGTAGAAATCCAGCAGATTCTACAAGCATTCACCGGTAAATACGAAATCCGCAACCGCACCCTCTTTTTACTCGGTTTAAATACCGGCGCCAGAATTTCGGAACTATTAGCGCTTAACATAGGCGACGTCTGGCGTTATCAACGGCCAGTTGAAATAATCTACCTCCAAAAACGCCACACCAAAGGCAAATTAGTCGGGCGTCAGATAACCATCAAAAGCGGCGCACAGCAAGCGCTTTTGGAGTTGATACAGTGGAAACGACAAAATCAAGAAGCCTTAGCCAAAGATGCGCCGTTGTTTGTTTCACGCCAAGGCGGTCGCCTGAAACGAAAGCAAGCGCATAATATCTTAAAGGATGCCTTCGAGGCGTGTGAATTGTCCGGACAGGTCACCACCCATTCGCTACGTAAAACCTTTGCCAACCATGTCCTGCGGGCATCAGGCGGAAATATCAAAGTGCTGCAAGAGTTGTTGGGACACCAACATCTTTCGACGACAGAGGCATATCTTTCTTTCGATTTAGAGGAATTGCGCGCCGCTGTTCCAGATTTTGGTAGATTAGACCTAAAAAATATGTTTCGTCCAACTCTAAAAAAATTATTCATTTCCAAACCCGCATTAAAACAGAAAAAAGGCTAACTAAAGAAGGTTAAAAAAAGAGGTGCATAAATAAAGATAGTGCAGGTTTTTTCACAAACGTGAAAAATTAAAATTTGACGCTGTTGTAGTAAAGCCGATTGCATTGAATCTCGGAAATCGGGATCCCTCTCCATGCAGAATGCGTCAATTGGGTGGTGAGCAACCCAGCAGCCCCCTTTTCTAATTACCTCCAAGACGAGTTTGACGATGAAGCCTCCCTCATCGCCCTGCTGCTTATTCCACCCAGCGGCTGACACTTCCACGGGACGACTCGATTTATCTCCCAACAGGGTGCGGATACAGATTTCCACCCATTTTTTCCATTTTCTCTTGCGATGTTATCGGCTACTATTGTTCGCTGGCTTATATGGAAACACCTTATGCATTGCAGTTACCGACAAAAATTTGCCATTTGGATTAAACTTTTGGATACGGCCATTACACTCTGCCACATAGACGTTATTATTTAAATCAAGCGAGAGCGCGATTGGCCGGTCAAATTGACCTTGACCAGTTCCTTTCTCGCCCCATTTTGCCAGAAATTTTCCGTTTTCCTCAAATTTCTGGACACGATTAAGAAAAGTATCCAGAACGAATACGGCGTGCTTCTGGGGAGCATCCGATACAACGATGCTATATGGCTCCCCAAATTGGCCGTCTCCTTTGCCATGTTTGCCCCAGTCAAATAAGAAGTTGCCTTGTGTATCAAACACTTGGATACGACGGTTGTATGTATCAGCCACATACACTTTGTCTGTGAATGCACAAATTGCTATATCGTTAGGGCCTTTGAATTGACCCTTGCCATCGCCGCGTTCTCCCCACATACGGATAAATTTCCCACCATTATCAAAGACTTGAATACGGTTGTTGCCCCTGTCGGCAACGAAGATATAATCATTGAGCTGATAGCCGGAATTATATGGTGGCCCTAATTCAACTACCTCAATTCCAACAGGGTATTGGAACTGCCCCGGCCTGTCACCTTCGCTACCCCACTCTCTTTGAAAAGAATCAGTGAAAGCGAAGGCCTGAATGCGATGGTTGTAGGTATCAGATATAAATACATCACATCCACCCCATTCGTAATCGTTTACACCAATACCGCATGGTCTATTGAAAGCTCCAGCCCAACTTCCTAATTGTCCCCACCTATGCAGTACAAACAAAGCATTGCCGGATAACATAAATTCTTCCGCTATGTTTTTTGTTGAATCCACAGCGAAAATCCTCTCATAAGGTCTGTTTGTTACTGAGATGCCGCTGATTTTAACAACTTCTTGTTGGCATCCAGTTAACATAACGATTACGATTATGAACGGAAAAAACTTTTTCATCTTTTTACCCTCCTTGTGAGCCGGACTTCGCGCATTTGCGGAAGTCCAAGAATCTTTCCCTTCGGAACCACTGCTTCGTACCATTTTACAAAATTTTGAGATGATTTGTCTGTAGTTTGTGCTTAATTTTCATAGTTTCATAAGCATGGTTTGCCTGTTCGATTAATTCTTTCACCTTATTGAAGGAAAGGTCGGGCAAAATGTGTACAATAGTTATTGCTTCTGCATTAGCAATACTTTCCAATGTTTCAAAGCCTGCTTCAATTAGGGGCTGTCCAATTTCTGAGCCGAAAAGTTCTACTGGAGTAGGTAAATCTTTGAAACCTACAAAGTCAGCAAGTTGTTGAATAAAAGCCTCAATATCATCAATTTTCAGCTTGAGTGCGTTTAACTTTTCAATAGAATCAAAATCCCTTTGCACGTCCGTTTGAACATTTGTGTGGTCGAGTTTGTCTAATTTGTCAGCAATTTCATCTATATTATGCTGGAATTCTTCAATAGCATCAATGGATTTTTGTGCGTTCTTCTCTGCTTTTGAAGCAACCTGCCAGGTTTCTGGAGGTAAGTTGCTTATATTTGCAACATCTTCGATAGTTTTCGTCAGTTCTTTCTGCAATTTTTGCACAGATTCAAATGCGCCATTTGCGGTTTTAAAGGCATCATCCGATTGTTCTTGAATTTGACTGACCAATTTTTTAGACCGGTAGTAGGTTAGTAGTCCGATTACTACCATAGCAAAAAAGACAAAAATGGAAATATAAATAGCAACAATGGGAGAAATGGAAATCATATATTATATTCACCTCTTTGAATAGTTGTGCCCCAGAGATTTCATCTCTTTTGACGGCGGAGACTTCGACTGATCCACTGATTTAAAGAGATTGCTAATCAGTCGAGTTTTCCCCCATCAGGCGCCTTTAATATTTTATCTCAAAATAGCAGAGGTGTCAATTATCAAATCAGAAACATGCGCAGCTCAGTGTGGAGAGAAATCAAAAGTCAAGCTCTTCTTAAAATTCTTCAGCTTTGCGCGCAGGCGAATAATAGCTGAAGAGTGCATCTGGCAAACTCTGGACTCTGAGACATCTAAAACTTTTCCTATTTCTTTCATTGTCAACTCCTCGTAGTAATACAAAGTGATAACCAAACGTTCCTTTTCTGGAAGAGCTTCGATTACCTCGCCTAAGATGCGTTTTGTTTCTTTAATCTCTAGTTGAGCTGCTGGATTTGGTGATTTGACATCCTTCACAATCTCCAAAAAACTTTTCGGGGCGTCATCATCTTCATCTTCCTCATGCTGGCAGATGTCATCTAATAAGAATAGAGAGATTCTGTTTACTTCAATGAGCATTTTGCGAAGTTCGTTTATAGATATTCCCATAAAGTCAGCGACTTCAGGCTCGCCAGGAGTTCTTCTTAGCTTTTGTTCCAATACTCCGTAGGTTTTTTCCAGCAGAGAAGCTTTCTCCCGCACAGAACGAGGTAAAAAGTCCATCGCTCTAATTTCATCTAAAATAGCTCCTCGAATCCTATATTCTGCGTAGGTTTTTAAACTTGCGCCCTTCGCTGGGTCATATTTCTCAATAGCATCCAGCAATCCGATAACCCCTGCGCTGACAAGGTCATTTTTATCAAAAGCAGAAGATGAATATATAGCAAACCTTCCTGCTATTACCTTCACAGTTGGTAGGAATGCTAAAATTAACTGATCTTTTGCGTTGTTGTCTCCATTATACTTGTATGCTTTCCATAACTTCTCTAACATTTCGCTTTACCCAGGATGGCGTTTAATCTTTGAAGCGATATTAGTAATACATCTTGCGGCTTTAGAGTTTGGATTAAGGAGAATGAGAGGCTTTTGTTCCTTAACAGCTTGTGGCATATTCTCATCCTCCAAGATGTATCCAAGGAAATCTATTTCTTTTTTCAAAAACTGTTTGACCACTAGATTAATCTTTTCTGCAACTTCTTTTGCTTGATTTGCGCTGAAAGCCATATTTACGAGAAGCTTTATGTTACTATGTTCCCTCTGGAAAAGCACCTTTATCATAGCGTAAGCGTCTGTGATAGAAGTTGGTTCAGGAGTAGTAATCACAATAACTTCTTCCGCTGCTGTAGCGAAAGAGAGGACGTTTTGCGAGATACCCGCCGCAGTGTCTATCAAGAGGAAATCTGCTTCTTCCGTTGTCTCAAAAAGTTCCTCTATAAATTTTTCCCTCTTCTCTTGTGGAAGATTAGCTAAATATTCCACGCCTGAACTGGCTGGAATAATCATCACGCCAAAAGGACCCTCTATCATTATTTCTGAAATAGTTTTCTCTCCCGCTATGACATGCCTTAGGTTGAACTTAGGACTAAGCCGAAAAATAACATCGATGTTCGCCAAACCAAGGTCGGCGTCTATGATGACGACTTTCCCCCCTTGAATAGATAGGCTTATTCCTAAATTTGCCGTAAAGTTTGTTTTTCCTACGCCTCCTTTTCCACTGGTTATTGCAATTGTCCGTTTCCCACTTTTCTTTATAACTTTTCCTGTGGCAATAGCGAACTGCTGGTGCTGTGACATACCCCCCCCCTTCATCCCCCCCGTCGACGGGGGGGAAAGAGGGGGGGGAGTAGGATGATGCTCCTTCTTATCGTTCTTTTCTAGGTAAGCATCCAGAACATATTTTCGTAATTTAGCTGCTTGGTCTTGTAACATTTTCTTCTTGTATGGATGGAGTCCCCTCTTCCCTCTTCATTCCTTTCAAAAGAAGGGTTGCAATGCGTCCAGGGGTAGCTACTTCTATATCGTCCGGAACATTCTGTCCAAAAGTAAAATATGAAATTGGCTTTCCGGCTTTTATGGCGACGTTAAGAATGGAGCCGAAAGAGGTGGTTTCATCGAGTTTAGTGAATAGTAGCCTGTTAACTCCAAGAGAACCGAACTTTTCTAGGATTTCGTATAAATCCTGATTCTTTGTAGCAGTGCTCAAAAGGAGGTGAGTTTCCGCAGGCTTAGCTGCATTCAGAAATGCTTCTAACTCATGCATCCTCAAAGTATCCTTTTGGTTTCTTCCTGGGGTATCAAGTAGGATAATATCGGCCTCTTTATGCGCCATGACAGCCCTTTGTAAATCTTCTGGCGTGAGAGCGACTTCCAATGGAATTGAGAGGATTTCAGCATAGGTCCGTAATTGTTCAACGGCAGCGATTCTATAGGTATCTACTGTGGCTAATATGACTTTCTTCTTGCGTTTAAGGTGATATTCAGCGGCTAACTTTGCTAATGTCGTTGTTTTGCCGACTCCAGTTGGGCCGATTAGGGCTACGACCATTCCTTTATTGTCTAATTTCAGTTCACCTGATGTTTTCAGGAGTTGTTGAAGATTCTTCTTCAGTTCCTTATAAAAAGACGTGCCATTTTCCCCTTCAAGAGAAGGTCCCATACTTTTGGCCAGCTCACATGCTATCCATTCCTCTACATCATTTTTTAAAAACCAGTTGTAGATTCCTCTCAGGACATCGGGAAGATCGGAATGATTATCCAGGCTTATCCTTCCCAAGATAGTGTGGAGCATATCTCTCACTTCTGAAAGCTCTTCTCCTATTAAAGATAGGGAATATTGCTCGGCATTTCTTCTTTCTGAAGCTTCTCTTTCTCTCTTGGGGATTTTGGCATCCTGGGCGAGAGTATGTTCGCTTCGCTCAACGGTTACTTTATGAACCGCGTTCAGAATTTTGCTGAAGTCGTTTGCGTCACCCGGTTGACCTTCTTGGGAGTACAACCTTTCCAGACGTTGCGTCTTTTGCATCTTGGGTAAGCTTCCCTCTTGGGAGGAGTTGGGGGTGGGTGAAGTCGCCTCCTGCGGCAGAACGAGAGGATTCCTCTCCTCGTCGAGAGGAGCAGAACTATCATCTACAGCGGCCACAATCTCAACTTGAGGAGAAGTTAACCCCAATAGCCCGCTTTTGATATTTCGCGTTTGAATAAGGACTGCATTTTCCCCCAAATCCTTCTTCGCTTTTTCGATAGCAATTTGAACATTTTTGGCCTGGTACTTTCTGACTATCATATTAGACCTCTATTTACTGGTGATTGGTTACTGGTTACTGGTGAGTGGTGTTAGGTTTTAGGTGTTAGGTTACCAATCACCAATCACCAAACTACCGTTCCCACCGCCCTGATGTTGACATTTTCTGCGATTTCATTATAAGAAAGGACGGTTAAATTGGGGAGCAACCGCTCCGTAAGCCTCTTTAAGTGATACCTTATTTTCCCCTGGCAAAGGATAATCATCTGCGGTACCGGCTCAACGGATTCATTGATAGCTGTTACAATGGCATTGATAATTTTTTGCGTTATTTGAGGTTGCAATGCGGTTGCAGTCCCTTGTTCTGAAGGTTTGATAGCTTCAGATATGGTTTCTTCTATCTGTGGATGGAGGGTAAAGACGATAATTTCGCCATCTTTTGTGATGTAAGGCTTGCATAAGGTTCTGGCAAGAGCCTGGCGGACGTATTCGGTCAGTAGTTGAATATCCTTCATGGTTGTGCCCCAATCTGCCAGTGTCTCAAGAATGGTTACAAGGTCACGAATAGGGACGTGCTCGCGCAAAAGGTTCTGGAGCACTTTTTGCACGCCTCCTGTAGGCAATATAGTTGGCACTAAGTCATCGACAACGGCGGGATGAGTTTGCCTGAGGTTATCCAACATTTCCTTTACTTCTTGCCTTCCTAAAAGTTCAAAAGCATGTGCTTTAATAACCTCAGTCAGGTGCGTGGCGATAATTGTCGGAGCATCGACTACGGTATACCCTGCCATAATCGCCTTCTCTTTTTCACTCTCTGTAATCCAGAATGCTGGGAGGCTAAAAACTGGCTCTTTTACTTCGACGCCATCAAGCGGAACTGAAGAGCCTTCAGAGTTCATGGCAAGATAATAGTTCACCCAAATTTCCCCTTTTGCTACTTCTGCTCCGCGAATGATAATTGAGTAACCTCCCGACTTCAGTTGGATGTTATCTCTAATGCGGATAGGTGGAACGATAAAGCCCAACTCCATGGCGCATTGACGTCTAATCAGCTTTATCCTTCCCAAGAGTTCGCCGCCAAACTTAGCATCCACCAAAGGAATTAAGCCGTGACCGACTTCCAATTCCAAAAGGTCAAGTTCTGGGAACTTTTCAACCTCTCCTGTAGCTTCAGCCGCTGTGGCCTCTTCTTTTCCTTCGGTTTCCTCTTTCTTTCCCTTACGTGCGGTCTTTTGCATTGTATAGGCTATCCCGCCGGTGATGGCTGCTAAGAAGAAGAAGGGTAGTTTCGGCAAGCCTGGTACCAAGCTTAAGATAAATAGGACGCTGCCGGCAATGGCGATGGCGCGCGGGTGGAAGAGTATCTGTGAAGTCAAATCTTGCCCAAAGTTAGCTTCGGATGCTGCTCTGGTGACCAGGATGCCAGCGGAGGTTGAGACAATAATCGCCGGAATCTGAGTCACTAAGCCGTCTCCGACCGTAAGGAGAGCATATGTTTGCGCCGCTTCCACCAGCCCCATCTTATGTTGCGCAACACCTATGGTAAATCCTCCAAGAAGGTTAATCAGGGTGATGATAATAGAGGCGACAGAGTCTCCTCTAACGAATTTGCTCGCGCCGTCCATAGCGCCGTAGAAATCCGCTTCCTTTGAGATAGATTCTCTTCTGGCGCGTGCTTCTCTATCGCTTATCAGCCCGGCGTTGAGGTCAGCGTCGATGCTCATCTGCTTCCCTGGCATAGCATCTAAGATAAACCGCGCGGCAACTTCCGCAATTCTTCCAGCGCCCTTCGTAATCACGACAAACTGAATCACAACCAGAATTAGGAAGATGACAAAGCCAACGACGTAATTGCCACCGACGACAAACCTTCCGAAAGATTTAATCACGTGCCCAGCCGCAGCCTCCCCTTCGTTTCCATGGAGGAGAATCAGTCTTGTTGAAGCAACATTGAGACTTAGCCGAAAAAGCGTTGCTACCAAAAGGAGCGAGGGAAAGACAGAAAAGTCAAGCGGACGAAGCGTATACAATGTCACCAGAAGGATAATCAATGAAAGAGTGATATTAAAGGTTAAGAAGATGTCCAAAAAGAGCGGTGGCATCGGGATAAGCATCACAAATAAAATCCCGATAACTCCAAAAGCAAGGAAGATATCGCTCTGCTTTTTTATCTTGGTGAACGTTATGTTAGCTTCTTTCATCTATTAGCTCCTTTCGAATTCGGAATTCGGAATTCGGAATTCGGAATTGAAAAATCAATAATTCCGAATTCCGGATTCCACATTCTGGATTCCGTTGCCTTTGAGTCTATATACATAAGCCAAAATTTCCGCGACCGCTTTGTAAAGAGTTGGGGGGATTTCTTGTCCAATCTTTACCGTTTTATACAGCACTTGAGCCAGCGGTTTATCCTCTACGATGGGGACGTTATGCTTTCTGGCAATCTCTTTAATCTTTTCAGCAATTAACCTGGCGCCTTTTGCCACTACCTGTGGCGCCCTTTCCTCCTCTCTTGAATAACTAAGCGCAACCGCAAGGGTATGTGGGTTGGTTATCACTACATCAGCTTTCGGCACAGACTGCATCATTCTGTGCATGGTTAACTCCCTCTGCTTCCCTTTTATCCTCATTTTTATCTGAGGGTGAGTTTCTGTTTCTTTAAGCTCTTCTCTCACTTCCTCTTTGGTCATTTTGAGGCTCTGTTCATATTCCCATCTTTTCCATCCATAATCAAGAATGCTTAAAGCTAATAGCGCGAAGATTACTCTGAAGCCAACTTTCATCGTTGTGTCGCTAACATCTGAGAGAATTGCGCCAACACTCATATCGGCCATGCCTTGAAAGTTGGCAAACTCTTTTTTAATAGTAGAGTATGCAATGTAACCAATTAGCGCTATTTTAATGATAGATTTAACCAGCTCGAATATTGCTTGCCTGGAGATAAGCCTCCCCAGTCCCTTCAAAGGATTGATTCTATCGAAAGAAGGAGATAAGATTTCCGCGTTAGCCATGAACCCAACTTGCGCTATGTTCCCTAACAAAGATACGAAAAGCACGCCAAACATCAGCGGTGCCAATATCTTAGCGATCTGGGGCAGGAAAGTGAGGAAATAGAGATAGACGTTTGAAGAAGAAAGCTCTGGCGCTTTCAGCGCTGAAAATGTCAGCGTTGTAATCTCTTTTATTCCCTTGCCTATCATGGGACCAAGGTATTGGAGGAGCCCGAAGCCAGCTAAAAGCGTAAGCGCTGAGATAAGTTCCTGGCTATACGCGACTTGCCCACGCTTCCGCGCCTCTTCCCTCCTTCGAGGAGTAGCTAATTCTGTTCTTTCGCGGTCATCTCCAAATAACATTGTCGATATGGCAACGGAATTGGGAATGCGGAATGCGGAATTGAAAAACCTTTGCTTTCTAACTGTCTTTTAATTCCGAAATCCGAAAGCCGAATTCCGAATTCCGTACTAATTACCAATCAAAAGTAAACTAATATCGGTCTGCATCTGTCTGAAAAGTTGCTGCAAAACATAAGAGAAAATTTGTAAACTGGCAGCCAAAGCCAGCAATCCAACAGCTATCTTCAATGGGAAGCTCATCATAAACACATCTACCTGCGGAGCTGCGCGCGCTATTATAGCTAAGACAACGTCGGTGATGAAAAGCGCAGCCATCGTAGGAGCGCTGATTTTGATAGCTATCACGAAGACAAAAGAAAACATTTTTATTAGATGTTTCCCAAACATTGGGGGATATTGGAAAGTCGCAATCTGTATCTCTTCAAAACTGTTCACCAGCGCTTGCAAAAGGAAATGATGTCCCCCTATCGCCAGGAAGCAAAAAGTTGCCAGGATATTCTGAAACTGTGAGATAATCGGCACTGCATGAGAGCCTTGTGGGTCAATTACATTAATGACGTTATACCCCATCTCAAATCCTATTAGCTCCCCGCCAATTTGAATTCCAGTAAAGACTAACTGCGCCGCAAAGCCGATAATGAACCCTATCGAAAGTTCTCTAAAAACCATCAGCGCAAAAGCGTATGTTTCTCCAGTCGGCTGAAAGTTCTCCTTTGGTAGAAGCGGGAATAAAATAATGGCTAAAATTAACGACATCCCTATCTTAAGCATTGCTGGAAGCATTTTACTCCCGAAGATAGGCGCAAAAATCACCAGGCCGCTTATTCTGAAAAAAACTAAAAGAAATTGCTCAACAAAAGCCGGTGTAAATTCGAAGAAGTCCATTTGGTGATTAGTGATTGGTGATTGGTGATTGGTAACCATTCACCAGTATCCAGTAACCAATCACCAGACTGTCAATGAATATAGTTCGGTATATTAATAATCAAGTTAGAAGTAAACGTTATGATAATCTTCAACATCCAGGGTAAAAAGATGATTAAAACAGCAATGACCGCAAGGATCTTCGGTATAGCAGCAAGCATCATCTCATGGATTTGCGTCATTGCTTGAAATAGGCTTACTAAAAAACCGATAGAAAGAGAAGCCAATAGAATAGGCGCGGATAACAGCAAAACAATTTGTAACGCTTCTCGGACAAGATGAACTGCAAGTTCCATTGACATAAAACTCTCCTTCTTGAGATTGATGATTGGTGATTGATGATTGTTGATTGAGGAAAACTCTCCTTTTCAATCAACCATCAACAATCGACAATCCTAAGGTTTAACCAAATCCGACGATTAACGACCGTACAATAAGGTGCCAACCGTCTACCAGAACAAAGAGAAGAATTTTGAATGGCAAAGAGATCATTACCGGCGGCAACATAAGCATCCCCATAGACATTAACACGCTTGCCACCACTAAATCTACGATAAGGAAAGGGATAAAAATAAGGAACCCTATCTGGAAAGCGGTTTTTAACTCGCTGATGACGAATGCTGGAATTATAACGGTTGTTGGCACTTCTGATATATTCTTTGGACGGTTCAGCTTCGATAGATGCACCATTAGCGCTAAATCTTTCTCCCTCGTCTCTTTCAGCATAAAATTACGAATCGGCTTTGTCGCGTTTTCAAACGCAACTTTTTGTGGAATCTGACCTGCTAAGTAAGGCTGAAACGCGGTTGCGTTCACTTCCTGCCACACAGGAGCCATGACGAAAAAGGTTAAAAATAGAGCTAAACCTATCAATATCTGATTAGGAGGCATTTGCTGTGTAGACAGCCCATGACGGAGAAAAGACAAGACGACTACGATACGGGTGAAAGACGTCATCATCAAAAGAATCGCTGGCGCTAACGAAAGGACGGTGATTAATAAAAACACCTGTAGAGCGGTCGAAACATCTTTGGGATTTTCTTCATCTGCCACTCCAACGGTTATTTTAGGAATTGGAACAGGCGCTGCGAAAGAAGGGCTCGCCATTAAAATTAGCTGTAAGAATATGGAAAAGAGGAAAAAAATCGAAAGAAATCCTTTAACTTTATTCACCTTTGGCTGAATGAAAGGGAGATTTTGCACAAAAGCATTCGCAAGCTTGCGCACGAAATTATCCTCCGGAGGATTTTGCTTCGATATTAGCGAGCCAAGAGTTGGAAATGATTCGAGACTGTTTGTTCCTTCCATATTCTTACCTGAAGTGATGGCCACGTTCCATCCTTCTTCTTTGAATAACGATTGTGGTTCTATTTTGGTTAAAAAAGAGATTTGAGAACTCGTTACCCCTAAAGCCAGAACCTCATCAGCGATTTTCACCAGGCAGATAGATTTCTTAGGCCCTATATAAGCTTGCGAAAGAACAATTATTGGGTTCTTGGCGGTTACCCTTCTTCCCCTCGCCGTCAGTTTCTTAAGAAGGAACAGGGAGAAGAAAATAATGGCTAATACCACCAGGAGCGAAACAATCATGCGCAAACTAGAGATAAAAATATTTGACGTCTCTGACTCCGGCTCCTTGTATTTCAAAAAATCACTCCTGGTGTTTTCGTCTGTGGCTGTTCCGCTTGCGGAATGGCAAAGGAGGAGAAAAGCAAGGAACCAGGCAAAAAGGAACACGTCTTTGCGAAGCAAAGGCGTGCAATAGAAATGTTTCTTCCTCGGCATAGAAAATCTTCCTATTGGTGATTGGTGTGGATTGATGATTGTTGATGGTTGCTTGTTGATGGGGAAATTTTTTCAATCATCAATCATCAATCGACAATCGACAATCCGAACAGATTGTTATCTCATTTGTTCAAGCAACCGCCGCGCTGGGGCAGTTATATCCATCACTTTCACTCCAATGTTTTCATCGATGATAACTACTTCTCCTTTAGCAATAGGTTTATTGTTGACGATGATGTCAACAGGCTCGCCAACCGGTTTTTCTAAATCGATAATTGAGCCTTTGGAAAGTTGGAGCACATCTTTAATCTGCATTTTGGTTTGTCCAAGTTCTATGGTTATTTCGAGTGGAATGTCCAATAGCAAATCAATATTATTTCCCGGCGTCGAAATATTCTGCTGATTATTTAGTTCTTCGAGCTGTTCCTCGAAGGGTAATTCCACATTTTTTTCACCCATTTTTGTATCCTCGTCGTGTGCCTTGTACTCATCAATGCCTCAATATAGTTGTCCAAAAAATAATCGACTATTTTTGGGACAAGACAATTAGTAGAAGCGTTGACGAGCACAAGGCACACAAAAATTAGTAGAAGCATTGAAGAGCACAAGACACGTGCGTGGTTCCCACCAATCACCAATTTCACCTTCGCAAGTTATTAGCGATGCTTAGCATTTCGTCTGCCGTTTGAATAGCTTTAGAGTTAATTTCGTAGGCGCGCTGGGCGACGATTAGATTGACCATCTCTTCCACAACTTTCACATTAGATATCTCCAATGAGCGTTGGACAAGAGTGCCGAATCCATCTAAGCCAGGCGTGCCTACGATTCCTTGTCCAGAAGCCGCTGTGGGCACGTACAAATTGCGTCCGATGCTACTTAGACCTGCTGGGTTGGCGAATTTCGCCAGTGTGATTGAGCCTATTTGACGTGGGTCGGTCTCGCCTGGGAGGGAAACTTGAACCGTGCCGTCAGCGGAAATTGCGATGTCCAGCGCTGACGCCGGAATAGCTATTTCTGGTTCTAATACATAACCGTCTGAGGTGACAATCCTCCCTTGACTATCTTGCTTAAAGGCGCCGGCGCGGGCGTAGGCAATGTTCCCATCAGGCAACAACACCTGAAAAAAACCGTCACCTTCAATCACTAAATCCAAAGGGTTCCCTGTTTCTTGATAATCCCCTTGAGAGAAAATTCGCTGCGTCGCAACCGGACGAGTCCCATGCCCCACCTGGATACCTGTGGGAATCTGAGCTCCCACAGAGTTTGAAGAACCAGCAGACTTTAGCGTTTGATACAGAAGGTCTTGAAAATCTACCCTGGTTCTTTTAAAACCTGTAGTGTTGACGTTAGCCAAATTGTTCGAAATTGCATCTATGTTAAACTGTTCCGCTAACATTCCAGATGCTGATGTCCAAAGCGCTCGTATCATTTTAAACCCTCCCGACTTCGGAAATCACTTTTTCCAGTGTTCCATCTATCGACTGGATAACTTTTTGGTACCCCTCATAATTCCGCAAAGTGGCAATCATGTTTACCGTTTCAGAAATGCCATTTATATTAGCGGACTCAAGATGTCCTTGCAATACGTTGACACTTCCTGAAGGCAGATTGAAAGGCGTTCCTTGGGTTGAGAAAAATAAGCCATTCCCGTCTTTCCCTAATTGATAAGGCGTTGGAAAGTCAACCAGTTTTAGAGTATCTACGCCTACTCCATCAACCAGGACCTTTCCCGAAGCTGCGATTTCTATTTTTCCTCCTTGAATTTTGATAACGCCGTTATTCCCTAAAACTGGCAAACCGGCCTGATTTACCAGTTCCCCTGACGCGTTGAGCGAAAAGCTGCCATTGCGTGTATACCTTGGCCCCTTGTTTGTTTGAATCACCAAAAAGCCATTTCCATCCAAAGCTACATCTAACGGATTTCCTGTTTCTCGTATTTCCCCAACGCTGAAGTCAGTGACGAACCTACTTGCTATAATAGAGGGAACTTCCTCCCCCCCATAAAAGGAAATAAGCGAAATAGTTGGCGTAGTTTGCGCTCCCATTCCTTGCGAAGCAGAGCCAGTTGTTGAAAACGAAACGGTATCTTTCTTGTAGCCGTTAGTGTTTACATTAGCGAGGTTGTTCGCAATTGTCTCCATTTGCATCGCCTCATTTAACATTCCTAAGGCTGCAGTATAAAGCCCTCTAACCATCTCAAACTCACCTATTTTTCCTCCAAGAAGTATGTGTGATTCCATGTTTCTTGATTTGATAGTTCAATGAGCGGCGACTAATCCCCAAAATATTTGCCGCGTCCTTTTGTATCCAGTTTGTTTTCTCCAAAGCATCAATTAATGTCTGTCTTTCTCCCTCTTTGAGCGAAAGGGAAATTGATGAGGGCAAGTTTCTTTGGATGCTAGGCAGAAACATCGAAGTGAACAGAGGAAATACTTTCTTCAAATCCTTTAACGGAAATCTCCCAGCTTTTGGTTGTTCAAGCATAAGAACGCCAACAAGAAGGCCATCATCTTTTATTGGAAGCAGGAGGAATTTTTCTCCACTGTTTTCAAATACAAAACACTCATAGTGCCTCTTTATGAACCCTTCATAAAGCTTATCCGCGTGTTCGTTAACTTTTTCCCAAATTGCTTCACTGAGATTGTGTGCAATAACGAGCGATTTTATGCCTTCACCGTAAGCCGCACCTATCCCGACCTGTCGGGAAGGCGTCGGTGAGCGAAGTGAATCATAACAACCCCCTGCCCCCTTTGATAAGGGGGACGAAGCCGTTGGTGAACGAAGTGAACAGGATGAATCTAAAATGAGTACGGCGCCACGAGAAAGACCAAGATACGCAAGGAGTTGCGACAGTGCTCGTGAAAGATTAGTGGTTAAATTTTCCTTTGCCATTGACGAAAGAAAGACGGAAGATTGGGATTGTCGATTGATGCTTGTCGATTGAGGTGGCTTATCAATCCTCGCCACAGATGTATCCGCCTTTTACCTTATACCAGGCATGAAACATGCCTTATTTTCAATCAGAAATGGTATGACTATGGATTTTGTAGAAGTTGTCCTCTTTCCTCCTTTTTGCAATATTCTTGCCAACCATCTTAGTAACCAATGGTGCTAGTGCGCTAAACTTAACACCCGTAAGGGCTCAATTGGATGTTTGGGTGTCTGATTTCTGGGTGTCTGAAGGCACAAGATAAATAGACACCAGGCACAAAACTAGCATCAAAGGTTAGTAGAAGATTGCAACAAGGCATTTAAGTCCTCATACCACCTCTGTTTACGGGTTCTAAGCCGTTCTTAACTTCCTCTTTGTTTGGCTGACGACCAATCAGAGGAACATGGCAAAAAAACAAGACAGGGTAGATTCAGTTACAAAAAAGGGAAGTGAATTACATAAAAGTATACAAGGAATTACAAAAAAGTATACAACCAACACACAAAAAAGTAATTCAATTACAAAATTTGGGTTCAATATTCTCTGCTGGTAGATTTTATTTTTCACCTGCGTTCGCTTCGCTCAGTAGTCCCCTTTACCACAACCCCTCCCGAATTATCGGGACCCCTCTTTGGTAAGGGGGTAGGGGGTTGTTGCTTCGCAAACCACTTCACTACGTTCAGTAGTTTACTTCGTTAACCACTTTACGCAGTAAACCAGTTCTCACACCTACTGCTTGCCATAAACGTCCAGACAGGTTGCAAAAGCGCGTTAAAGCGTGCTGAAGATGTCTTGTTGATTTGACAGAACTTTCGGAATTGGTTGTCAAATCAACAAAAAAGATGTCCCCAGAGTAGTTCAACTCCGTCCTTATTAACTGAAGAAAAGCGCTTTTACTCTTCATCCTGCAAAGTTCTATAACTCTTCGTGGCATGAGATTTGCAAAAACTCATAACAACCTATGTTTGTGCGTTGTGCTCATTGCGGCTTCAATTAGTAGATGCTTTGATGAGCACAAGGCACAAAGCGTATTGAGGTGATTTAATATGCCTAAATCTTCCGAGAGCCTCCTTTCGCCTATGCAGGAATTCATCCGACAGGTAGCAAAGTTGGCGGATTTTTGTAAAGGGTTGGAAATTCTCAATAGCAGTGAAGAGGCCGGTGTAATCATTAATGAAATATTTCCCATGAAGGCTTCCGGTTTGAAGCAGAGGTTTAGCGTAGATAGCATAGAAAGAATGATTGGATATAAAAGTATAAATGCTGCTATAAGAGCGGTAAAACAAACCCCTTCATGGGATGATATTTATAAACCATTCGCGTCAGATAAAATCCAGAATCTATTTAAGATTCTGAAGGACAATGACGAACGAAAGGAAAGCACAAAGGAGGTATCCTTTGCGATAGGAACTCCATTGTATGAGGTGGAGAGGAAACTCATCCAAAAAACGCTTGAGGAAGTCAACGGCAACAGAACAAAAGCGGCGAAAATTTTAGGCATAACGGTAAAAACTATCCGGAACAAGCTCTACCAGTACCAAAATGGAGGAGGATATGAGTGATTTATTTGATGAAACGACTTCCCTTCTCTCTGCGGGGGTATGGTGTGCTGAACGCAGACATAATATAATTGCCCATAATATTGCTAACGTAGACACTCCAGGTTTTCGCGCGGTGGATTTCAAGTTTGAGAATCTTCTCAAAGATGTCATGGCAACTTATAATGGAAGGGTCAAACAACCCTCCTGCCCCACTTTGATAAGGGGGGAAAGAGCGGTAGCCGCACCTTCTCACGTCAATTATGACCGGGCTAACGCTCTCCTGGTTGAGGATATAGGTCGCCAGCCGCGTGTAGATGGGAATACAGTAGATATAGAGAGTCAGATGACGAAGCTATCTTCTAATGCAATCTTGCACAACAGCTTTATTCAATTATTAAATAACAAGTTCCAACTTCTCAAGATTGCCATTAACGGAAAGGTTTAACTCTGGAGGAAGCATAGGTCAGTACCCTATCCCTTGAAGGGATAGGGCTTGCTCGACTTGCGGAGCATTTCGTGTTCCACCGAATTAATGCGGCGGAACACAACGCGGGCCACTGACAAGAGCCCCTAAGTTGATGTTTTGGGTTTGTACCAGACACCTTAACGCTATGTTGATAGCACCAACAATATCAGCGTGTTCTCGGAAGTGGCAGTTTTGGCACAGAAACTGTTCGCCATTGTTTGATCTATTCTCTTTTCCGACGTGACCACACACAGGACAGGTCTTAGAAGTGTAAGCAGGGTCCACGTAAGCTACCTTAATACCGTGATACAAGTGGGACTTGTACTCGACTTTGAACTGAAATTCACCAAACGGCCACTGTTCAACTTGGCGCCTTGCTTCCTTATTCTTCCTGTGCGTGTTGGCTCTTTCTCGAATATCTGTTAGGTCTTCAAGACCAAACTTGGCTTGGGAGTGGGTATTTAAAATTGTCTTTGAAACTCCATGTAGTACATCGGACACGAACCGTTTCTCTCGAAAAGAGATTGCATTAAGTCTTCTCTTTGCGGAACGAGTGCCTTTTTGCATCAATTGTCCACGTACTTCATGGTAGTGGGTTTTTCTTTGCTTTGCATTCTCTTGTAAGTCTATTAAGTACCTTTTCCCAGTAGTAGAAGCTAAAGCAGCTATATGTCTTTGACCTATATCAATGCCAACAACTTCTTTTTGTTGTTGTTCATTGACCTGAAGTGTTACAGGGATTGCGAGAGAAAAGAATTTGCGTCGCTTGTTATAAACCAGTACAGGGTCGCCTATTCTTCCTGTGCGAATATACTCATAGTGCTTATTCCAACCCGATATGTGAATGTCTTTTAGACGACCATTGAGTGTCGTCAAAGAAACAGTTAGCTTATCTGGCTTTATTGAGAAAGTTCTATTGAGTGTATATGGTACGGCTAAAGACCTTCTTTTGGGTGCTTTCTCAAAAGCAACGTGGTTTTCTTTACAAAAGTCCCATTTCTGTTGGTAGATTCTTGCAACATCTCTTTCGACATTGCAGGCAAGTTGAGCAGGTAACTGAAATTTTAAGCGAACTTGTTGATAATACTTCCCATGTATAATGCGAATATTGGAGGTCTTTTCTTCAAAGTTTGAAAAAGAAATTGAGTTAAACGCATTTCTGTATGCTTGGGCAGCTTGCATTATCAATGTTCTTTGCTCTTCAGTTGTATGCAACTTGAATTTGCAAGAAATGGTGACTTCCATGTTGCTTCACCTCTGTTAAATATTATAGTATATTCACACAAGAATGGCAAGAGAAATGGAGGGGCGCATTCCTCCCCCCACCTTCAAGGTGGAGGGTCTCTTGCGCCAGATTTATGAGCTTTTTTACTTCAATGAACATAAGCTCTACTGGGCTAAGTGCGCAACGGTTTAGAATGAATATTATCGCCGAGAACTTAGCCAATGTAGAATCAACGAGAACAGCGCAAGGGGGACCGTATAGGAGAAAAGAAGTGCTTTTCGCTTCCGCAGATGCTGTAAACTGGATGACGGTTGCCGAACCGGCCCCCTTAGAGAGCGGCGGGACTTTTGTGGTCGGGGTAACGGAAGATCAAACCCCGGTTAGGTTGGTGTACAACCCAGGGCATCCAGATGCCAATAGTGAAGGGTATGTTGCCATGCCGAATGTCAATGTTGTCATGGAGATGGTAGATATTATTTCCGCAACCAGAGCTTATGAAGCTAATGTCGCGGCAATCTCAGCCGCTAAGAGCATGGCAATAAAAGCTCTGGAAATAGGAAAAGTGTGAAGCACCAACGACGAAGCGTCTTATGGTAGGTGAGAGAAATGGAGATTCGCTCAATAACCTCCCCCAACTTGCGTGATTGGCGTAGTTCAAGTTTACAGGATGGAAAATCTTTTGCTGAAACTCTAAAGGAATCCGTGAAACAAGTGGATAATCTTCTGAAACAAGGGGACGCCAAAGCTTCAGAACTTGTCCTGGGGAACGATAAAGACATCGCTTCTGCGATGATTGCGGTTGAAAAGGCGAGCCTTTCTTTTCAACTGATGACGCAGATTAGGAATAAACTCGTCGAAGCCTACGAGGAGATTATGCGGATGCAGGTTTGAGGAATTCGGAATGCGGAATGCGGAATTAAAAAACCTTTCGAGAACCAATGTCTTTTAATTCCGAAATCCGAAATCCGAAATCCGAATTCCGAATAGGATTTACAATGCCAGAATCATTACGGAATATACTCAATCAAATCAAGTCTTTGTGGAACAGTCTCCCGAAAGGTCGAAGAGTCGTTATTGGTCTGACTGCCGTGCTTGTGATGGTGGGTTTAATCTTTCTCATTGTCCGGTCAAGCCGTCCTGAGTTCCTGCTTCTCTACTCCAACCTCGAACCTTCGGATGCAAGTATGATAGAGAACGAGCTTAGTGTTGCGAAAGTACAGTATAAACTTGCAGGCGGCGGGACATCCATTCTCGTGCCGAAAGATGAAGTTTATCAAACGCGGATAAATCTCGCCAACAAAGGGCTTCCACAGGTAGGCGGCGTGGGATTTGAAATCTTCGATAAGACTGATTTTGGCGCTACAGACTTTGTTCAGCGACTGAAGTATCGTCGGGGGTTGCAGGGAGAGCTACAAAGAAGTATTACCTCGGTTAAGGAAATAGTTTCAGCAAAAGTTCTTTTAGCCATCCCTGAACCTTCTCTTTTTTATGAGCAAGAAGAGCTAACGAAGGCTTCAGTCGTTCTCAATTTGCAGCCTGGTAGAAAGCTTTCTAAGGCTCAAGTTGATGGCATCGTTCATTTAATCGCCAGTTCTGTTGAAGGACTTGCGCCCGACAACATCACAATCATTGACACTCTTGGGAAAGTTTTATCCAGGGATGAAGGAGGCGACACGGTAAACAGCCTTACTCAAAGCCAAATGGATTACCAACACGCAATCGAGCGCAGGTATGAAGAGAAGGTGCAAGGGATGTTAGAGAAAGTGCTCGGCCCTAATACAGCTTCTGTACGAGTAGCGGTTGACCTGGACCTCGATTCTGTTGAAACAACCGAAGAGATTTATGACCCTGACAAAAGTGTCATCCTTACGGAGCAGCAAACTGAGCAAAGTTCAACCGGAGGTCCAGGCGTTATAGGAATCCCAGGGGTAGCATCTAACATTTCTCTTGGTGGCGTCACTTCTGCCGCCGGTTCAGTGAATTATAAGAAGTTAGAGACAACGATAAACTACGAAGTGAGCAAAACGATTCAACACAAGGTTCAAAAACCGGGCGAAGTGAAGCGACTCTCAGTTGCTGTTATCGTGGATGACAAAGTTGACAAAGCGGCGAATGCGCGGAAGCTGTGGACCCAGCCAGAACTCCAGGAGTTAGAGAAAATCGTTATGAACGCTGTAGGGTATTCCTCTCAGAGAGGAGATGAAGTGCAAGTTAAAAATATCTCGTTTGACACCTCCATGCTTGATGAAGAAAAAGTGGCGCTAAAAGCGCTGGAAAAGGAAGAACTTTACAAGACTTTGAAAAACGCTGCTATTTGGGGCGCGATTATAATTGCTTCTCTTATAATGTTACTCTTTATCTTCAGAAGCTCTGCTTCTCATCGTCAACGCGGGCAAATTATTGACATCACTGAGAGAGCTATTCCGCCTCCTACTGGCGCCACTCTTCCTTCGCCTGAAGAGAAGGAAGAAGCTAAAGCAATGCCATTAACACCTCCTCAGAAAAAAGAGGGAGAAGAAGCGAAAATATTGGCGTTCGCTAAGGATAATGCTCAAATTACGGCGCAACTGATACGCTCCTGGCTGGTGGAAAGTGAGAACATCGAATAGGTTATTTGATTGATGATTGTCGATTGACGATTGATGATTGAAAAAATTTCCCAATCGACAATCAACAATCCAGGGGAAGCGAAGTGAACACTATGGGAGCAGCAGAAGTAAAATTGACCGGAGCGCAAAAAGCCGCGGTATTAGTAATTAGCCTTGGCGCTGAAGCCTCTGCGCAAGTCTTAAAGAACCTTGATGCGAATGAGATTGAGCAAATCGCCACTGAAATCGCGAAAATCGACGGCGTAAGCACAGAGGTTAGGAACAAGGTTTTGCAGGAGTTTTACCATATGGCTGGTATAGATGAGCGCATCGTTCAAGGAGGAATGAATCTCGTGGGGGAAATTCTCAGCAAAGCCCTTGGGGCCGAGGCGGCAATGAAAATCATAGAACGCACCAAACACAGCCTTGAACGAAGCGCCTTCAGGTTGATGGGAAGGGGAACGCTGCCAAGTGAAATGCTGGTAGAACTGGTGCAAAACGAGCATCCGCAAGTAGTCGCTTTAATCTTAGCGCACCTTAAGCAAGAACAAGCTGCGGAAGTTCTGTCAGCTTTACCTGGAAAACTGCAAGCAGAAGTGATTCTGAGAATGGCTAATATGAACGCGGTCTCTCCTGAGATTATCGGCGAAATTGAAAGAACCTTAAGAAATAGGCTCTCATCTGAGCGCCATGGCGCATTTAAAATAGGTGGAGTTAAAGTTGTCGCTGAACTCCTGAATAAAGCAACCAGGGAGACGGAGAGGAATGTCTTCGAAGTAATCAAGAATAGCAACCCTGAATTAGTCAGTCAAATAAGAGAACACATGTTCGTCTACGAAGATCTTGGGAAAATTAGTGACCTTGGCATTCAACGCATTATCAAAGAAGTTGATAACCGCGATTTAATCCTCTCGCTCAAGGCCAGCAGTAATGAGGTAAAAGAGCGATTCTTTAAAAACGTATCTGAACGCAAATCGCAGATGATAAAGGAAGATATGGCATCGCTTGGCCCTGTGCGCCTCAGGGAAGTAGAGGAAGCGCAACGCCGAATTGTGAGCATAGCAAGAAACCTGGTTCAGAGTGGTGAAGTTGAGTTAATCCGAAGCGAAAAGGAGGAAGTTTTTGTCTAAGATTGTCAGAGAGGGGCAAGATGGCAAGATGGCAAAATGGCAAGATGGCAAGCCCCGCGTAGCGGGGTCTCGCGTCGCGGGAATGGCAATTGCCCCCTTGCCCCCTTGCTCCCTTGCCTCCTTTCCTTTTGAGTTACTCTACCCTCTACAAGACCACAAGACCGCTGACGACCAGACGACCAGACCACCAGACGTCAAGACACCAGATATCCAGGAAATTTTAACCGAAGCTCAGAAGCAGAGGGATGAAATTATAAAAGAAGCGGAAAACTGTGCCAAGGAAATCATGGACGGCGCACAAAGGGAAGCAGAAAATCTTAGAAAAAAGGGATACGATGACGGCTTCACCACCGGCTTAAAAAAACTGGAAAAACAAATATCATCAATCGCTGAACTTGCCATGAACATCACCAAGGAGATCAAAGAAGCAAAAGAGAAGGTTTTAAATGACTTGGAGCCAGAAATCATACAAATGGTTCTTTCTGTGTCCAAAAAACTTATTGCTTCTGAACTTAGTTTGAATCACAATGCTATCTTAAACATCGTTAAGGAAGCTATACAAGTTGTAAAAGAGAAAAAAAATCTTATCATTAGAATCAATAAAAATGAGCTTGAAGTTTTGAGAAAGTTTAAAGAAGAACTCCTTTACTCTGAAGAAGGGATTGAAAACCTTCAAATTGAAGGAGATGAAGAGATAGAGCCTGGAGGGTGTATTATTGAAACTGAGTCTAAGGTCATAGACGCTTCTCTGGAAACACGGCTAAGTGAAGTGACAAAATCGTTTTTATCCTGCATGGGCGAACGGAATTCGGAATTCGGAATTTACCCCTGATGATTGATGATTATATAATACCAAATTGATATTGACCTTGTGCATAACCGCTTCCGCAGAGCCTGTTCCGTGTAACGGAACGTCCACGCCAGCGGTGCCGTGGCGGGGACGCCATGACGGAGCGTTTTTATAAATGCACTCGTAGTCAAGGAAAATGGTATAAGTTTTCAATCATCAATCATCAATCGACAATCAACAATCCGAGAAGGAGTAGACCATGAGGGCAATTAATCTGACGAAATACCTGGATGCCATGCATGCGGTAAAACCTCTGCTTTTTTATGGAAAGGTCATCCAGGTGATTGGTTTAGTGATTAAAGCGGTAGGGATAAGAGCATCTATTGGGGAACTATGTGAGATTTCGCTTTCTCCCTCCCCGTTGACGGGGAGGGTTGGGGTGGGGGGGAGGATGGGGAAAATTATTGCCGAAGTCGTAGGGTTTCAGGAGGGGGACCTCCTCTTAATGCCCTTAGGCGAGCTTCATGGAATTCACCCACAAGATAAGATTATCGGCATGAAATCTCCTTTAACAATAGAGGTAGGGGAAGGGCTTGTCGGAAGAGTGGTGGATGCTTTGGGAAAGCCGATAGATGGAAAAGGAAGTATATCGGAGGAAGAAATGCGGAATGCGGAATGCGGAATGCGGAATGAAAGAAACAATTCCGACATCCGACATCCGACATCCGACATCCGCTATCCTGTGCGTAATTCTCCACCTCATCCTTTAGGACGCGGTAGAATAAGCGAACCGATTGAAACTGGGATAAGAGCTATTGATGGACTGCTTACCTGCGGTAAAGGGCAGAGGGTAGGAATCTTTTCCGGTAGCGGCGTTGGGAAAAGCGTTTTATTAGGGATGATTGCCCAAAATACCAGAGCTGATGTGAACGTCATCGCGCTAGTAGGTGAGCGCGGACGTGAAGTCAGAGATTTCATCGAAAAAGACCTGGGTTCGGAAGGCTTGCGCCGCTCAGTAGTGGTTGTCGCCACTTCTGACCAGCCCCCGCTACTCCGAGTCCAATGCGCGTTAACCGCGACCACAATTGCGGAATATTTCCGCGCACAAGGAAAAGATGTAATGTTGATGATGGATTCCGTCACCCGATTTGCTATGGCTCTAAGAGAAATAGGTTTAGCCATAGGCGAGCCGCCTACATCCAAAGGATATACGCCATCAGTTTTTTCGCGCTTGCCGTTGCTTCTTGAGCGGGCTGGTTTGGACGAGGGAAAAGGTAGCATCACCGGTTTATATACGGTTCTCGTCGAGGGAGATGACATGAATGAACCAGTTGCGGATGCTTTAAGGTCTATTTTGGACGGGCATATAGTCCTCTCAAGAACGATCGCGATGCAAAACCTTTACCCAGCCATCGACATCAACGCTAGCATCAGCAGATTGATGCCTGACATTGTCGCTAAAGCACATAAGGAAACAGCACGAAAAGTAAAAGAAGTTATGGCTATCTACGAAGAAGCTAAAGATTTAATCAACATCGGGGCATACGTTCCAGGAAGTAATCCGAAAATAGATTATGCGATTAAAGCGCTTGACAAAATAAGAGATTTCATAAGACAGGAAATGGACGAAAAGGCAGATTTCCATGAAAGCATCCAAAGACTAATCAACTTGCTTCCAAACGATAACGGATGAGAAAACGTTCTTACCGCCGGAGGTAATGGATGAGAAGAAATCAATTTAAGCTTGAGCCGCTGTTAAAGTATCGCAAACTCATTGAAGATGGAAAAAAACAAGCTCTGGCTGACCTTAATGACTCTTTTATGCGCGAAGAGGAGAAGTTCCAGGCGCTAAAACAAAAAGGATTGCAATGCCAGCAAGCACTTTATTCTAAGATATCAGAAGGGATAACCTCAGAAGACGCGCAACCTCATTTCCAGTATCTTAATCTCTTAGAATCTGAAGGCCTTATTTCCCAACTAAAGTTGCTTTCACTTGAGGCTGCTATTGAAGATGCTCGCCAACAACTAGTAGAGGTAGCGAAGCAAAGAAGAATTATTGAGAAGCTAAAGGAGAAGATGGAGAAAAAGAAGGAGGAAGAGATGCGGAAACGAGAACAGAACTTCCTTGATGAAATTTGGATTCTTAGAAGAAAAGCAATGTGAATTTGGAATAAATTCCTCTTTTTTTCTGTTTAATCAAACTTTTTCTTTTCGGAAAAGAACAAGTTTGGAATGTCATCGCGAGTGAAGTGAAGCAACTGGAGGCGAAGCAGTTTGCGAAGCAAACTGTTCACTTCGTTCACCAACGCCTTAGGCTTATGGTTCGTTGCTCAACCAGTTAATAACGTAAACCGCTTGAACGAGGTGTCTTGTTTGTTTGACACCCATTCCGAAAGTTCTTGTCAAACAAACAAAAAGGGTGAATATGGGAAGAAAAATAGGAATTATTTTGGGATTTACCTTCTTTTTCGCAATCATGATTGGCATAATAATGTTCCTTACGGGGACATTTCAAGAAATTGGTTTTGAATGGGGAAGCCAGGTAAAAGAGGAAGGAATAAAAGAAAACTCAGGTGAAGTAAAATCTAATCCAGAAAACAAAAACGGTAAGGAGAAACAGGAAGAGCCAAATCAAAAAGCTGGAGTGCAAGAGCTTGCTTTGATCAGCCCGAAAGAAGCGCCGATATATTCCAACCTCCCTTCTCACTCCCAAAACTCTCCACAACCTGCTTCTACTGATACCTCTTGGGATACTTCTAGCGAACAATTAGCCAGATTATATGAGGCGATGAGGCCGCAGGAAGTGGCGCTGATTCTGTTGAGCATGGACAAAGCGACAGCAGCTAATATCTTAAAAAAGATGAAGGAGAGAACCGCTGCCAAAATAATGGGAGCGATTGCTGCCAAAAATCCGGCTGACGCGGTTGAAATTAGCAAGTTATTCGCTAAAAAAGGCCTGCCTTAAGATTGTCATCAATCTATGGGCCGAAGGGTTAAATTATGATTTCAGGAGCGCTTTATCTTCAATCTTTAGAAAATAATTCAGCACTTTCTCTGGGAGAGGACCGGAGCTGGGGCGAAAACGATTTCAGGGAGAATGGTCGAATGGGAAATTTTCTCCCACTCTCTCATTCCCCTACTCGCTCATTCTTTCATGAGGTCAAAGCGGTTCACGAAACCGAAGGTGGCGAACGAAGCGAAGCAATTCCTGCTGAACGAAGTGAACAGGGACAGTCTGAATACGGAATTCGTAAACCGTCCAAAGCTTCTTTCTTGAAAGAGCGTAAAATTGAGCAAGCAGTTGAAAACCTTGAGTTATCGAACTCTAGCTTCGCTAACTTTTCTTTTCTTTTCGACCTCCCCCCGTGTACGGGCGGATTAGAGGGGGGGGATGAGAAAGAGTTGGCGAGTGAGGGAGAGGGAGGGGCAAGGGGGCAAAGAATGTCCTTGCGGTCTTGCCATTTCCTAAGGAATCCCGGAGAGCCCATCGGAATCTCCCGATTCTCGGGCTCCCGCCAGGCGGTACCTTCGGGACTTGCCCTCTTGCCATCTGGCCCACAAAGGCCTCAAGAGGGAAACGGGGGATGGGAAGTGGGAAATGCGGCCCAATTGCCATTTTCAAAATTGCGGAATAGCGATTCCACAAAAGTTGCGGCACTGCTGGACGTGCGAACAGGCTTAGAGGTGCATAAAGAGGAAATTTTGGCAGCGCTGAACCAAAATGATTTAGCTGTGCTAAACAGAGAGTATGGCTTAACCACGCGCAATAAGGATGTCTTAGTCACGCGCGCCGAAGAGCAGAATTTAACCGCGAGCGCCAGGCCCAGCGAAAATCAGGAAATAATTCCGCAAGGCGGAACGTTGGTGAGCGAAGCGAGCAGCTTTAACCTGCAAGAAAAGACTACGCCGGATTTATCTTCGTTAGTATTTATTCAAACAAGGTTGGAGGGGAAGAAGGAATTCGGAATGCGGAATGCGGAATGCGGAATTAAAAATAATTCCTCTCAATTCCGAAATCCGAAATCCGAAATCCGAAATCCCATTCTTGAACCTTCAACGAAAAATTATCCGCCAGGCTATCAAGCGTTTATCCAAGCCGGCGCCGAGACTTTCCAACATAGGCTTGCCCTTGAGCGCAACGAAGGGATGCCACCTGTGTTCTCTATCTATGAACTTCCAGAATTGATTGCCAGTCGGATACCTTCTGCCAATATACGCGAGGAAGTCAAAGTTAGACTGAAGCCGGAAAATTTTGGCGAGCTTAGGCTTTGTGTATCCTTAGATAATGGAACGCTTACAGTAGAAATTCAAACGGACACCGAAAGCGCAAAAGAGGTTATCAATACAAACCTCCATTACCTGAAGGAAAAGCTCGCGGAAAGCGGGATAGAAATTCAGCAATTCAGTGTTTCTGTGGGAGGCGATACCTCCAATCAGAACTTTCCATCCTCGCCTCATCCTTTTCCTTCTACCCTTCTTCCCTTTCACACCGGAGAGCTTCCCGAAGGCCTTCGGGACACTCCGGCGGAAGATGAAGAGATAGAGGAAAGAAGTTATTCTTTGATAAATATTATCGCTTAATAGGATTGTTGATTGTCGATTGTTGATTGTCGATTGAGGGCTGGCAGGGACGCACCGCCCCTACTTTCAATCAACCATCAACAATCATCAATCATCAATCTAAAAAGGGGGTTTTCAAATGCAAGTTCAAGAGATTAATCCTTTTTTTCTTCCCCAAAGCGCTAACCATAAGACGAAGTCTATGTACCCCCCTTCTGGAGGGGTGAGCGAAACGCACACGGTACAAAAAGAGAATATCCTTGGTAAAGACGACTTTCTCCGTTTGCTAACTACCCAGTTGGAATACCAGGACCCATTAAAACCGATGAACAATGAGGAATTCATAGCCCAGACGGCACAGTTTTCTGCGCTTGAGGAGATGCGAAATCTCAACCAAAAAATTGAAGATTTGACGGCGCTTTTTTCATCTGTTGACAACTCGATGGCCACTAACCTGATAGGAAAGAACGTTCTTGCCCAAAATTCCTCATTTATATACGATGGGAATTCTTCAATTTCCCTTAGATATATTCTTGCTAAGGCTTCAGCAATCAAAGTGGAAATACGGGACGAAAATGGTTCTCTTGTCAGGACAATTGAGGAACAATTTAAGGCGGAAGGGAAAAACGAGATTTTTTGGGACGGCAAAGATGATAAAGGCAAAAAGGTTCCTACTGGAAGGTATAATTACAACGTGTTTCCTCTTGAAACCCCAGACTTAAGTCTGGGGCTAAAAGATAATGTTACTGCGTTTGGTGTAATTGAAGGAAGAGTAACAGGGGTTATTTTTGAGGGGAATCAGATGCTTCTATCTATTGGTGGGCAAAAAGTTCCAAGGGCAGATGTATTGGCGATTGGTGAACGGAATTCGGAATGAAAAAATCCTTAATTCCGAAATCCGAAATCGAAAAAGGGGGGCGAAAAAAATGATGAGGGGATTACTTGCTGGGGCTTCTGGCATACGCAACCATCAGGTACAGATGGATGTGATAGGAAACAATATCGCAAATATTAACACGGTTGGATATAAAGCCAGCAGGATTACTTTTGAAGACGCGCTTTCTTTGTTGCTCCAGCCTTCCACAAAAGCGGCGCCTAACGCCGGAGGGGTAAATCCTGTACAAGTTGGGACTGGCGTATCAACCGGGAGTATTGACATTATATCTTCCCAAGGCACACTGGAAGCTACGGAAAACGAGACCGACCTTGCGCTCTGGGGAGACGGGTTCTTTATAGTCAACGATGGAAAAAACGACTATTACACAAGAACAGGAACATTCAGTTTTAATGCTGACGGAAAACTGGCGAATACTAATGGTTTTGTGGTGCAAGGTTGGATGGCGAAAGATTCTGGGGAGATTCCTCCTGGAACGCAAATCAATGAAATTAACATCCTTTCTAATCAGGAAATTAAAGCCAAGGCGACTACTGCTATTTCATACTCCGGAAATTTAGCGGCTCAAGATTCTCCACTGGGGACAATTACAAACTCCGGGAGGCTTTTGGCAGTTGCACAAGGAGGAGACGAAATCACTGGGCTTTATTCAGGGGGGAATGCGAACGGATTTTTAAATTTAACGGAGGGCTCAACGAGCATAGCAATAGGGGATGGCAC